>Ga0209056_10001281_pt1 | contig 27499 bp, 32 predicted proteins | sample GraSoiAngelo_114_FD_185876 | JGI IMG/M metagenome (GOLD analysis project Ga0209056, IMG submission 185876) | Grasslands soil microbial communities from the Angelo Coastal Reserve, California, USA - 14_0903_13_40cm (SPAdes) (version 2) | ecosystem: Environmental > Terrestrial > Soil > Grasslands... | reverse complement strand
GAAAGTGATATGAATGGGGCGGTGAGGCGCGGTAACGGTCGCAAACTCCCAACTGGCGGGTTGCAATCTGCAATCTGAAATTTACAATCTGAAGTCTCTCGCGGGGTCTTAGCTCAGTTGGTAGAGCGCCTCAATGGCATTGAGGAGGTCACGGGTTCGAATCCCGTAGGCTCCACTTCTCTTTTCTGCACACTGCCGGAGGTATCGCTCAGCTCTGTATTCTCGTGCTAATAACTTAGCCATCGCGCGGTAACAGACGCGTTACCTTTCCCATCCGGCGCACTGCGCGAGTCGGTGCGATTCTCCAAGCATGAAAACACTAAGCGATTGTACGGCAGGTTCTAGTAAGGGCGAGAATCGTCCTCTAGAAGATAACTTGGAGAAGAGAATTAAACCTCGAAAACGGTCCATCAGCCGTCGTGCGTTCCTGGGCAACACAATTGCCCTGGGAGCAGGAACAATGGGTGTAGGGCTGTTGACAAGCCCCCGCACCGCAGAAGCAATTAGCGGCGGTTTAACACCGGGAGACGCGGCATTGCTCCGGTTCCCAGCGGCGTTGGAGATACTCGAAGCCGACTTTTGGATTCAATATAACGAGCTCGGCGGCATCCAGGACGACGAAGTTCCAGGCGGCAGTGGCAATGAAGCCTACACGGACGCCTTGGAGGTTATTGAGGATGAAATGCAAGACTACATCCATGACAACACCGATGATGAGATCACTCACCACACCTTCCTCAACGCGTACCTGGTCTCCAAGGGAGCGGCTCCTGCAAATCTCGATGCGTTTCGCACATTAATGGGCAGCACCGCGATGGGAGTCAATCCAGACTTGGTTGGACACCGGCTCACTAACCTGACGCAACTTACCATCGACACCAGCTGGTGGACGCGCTACCGCGACGACAGCCATAACCCGGATCTTGACCCAACCCACGTCTTTCCGCAAGCTGTGCCGACTTTAGGTGTGAACCAGCATACGGCAATTCCCAGGAACGATGCGGATACAACGGATCCTAATTTCCTGCAGGCGATCGCGAACACGGCGGCTTTCCACTTTCCAACCATTGAACAAGGTGGCAACAGCCTGTATCCCTCGCTGGCACAGAGAGCGACCCATACGGAAGTCCTGCGCATCCTGATCAGCATCGGACCTACCGAGACCATGCACTTTCAAACGTGGTCGGATGTGGCGGGTAATGCGCCACCCCTGACGGCCGTTGATCCGGTGACAGGAGTGTCGGTGACATTTCCTGATCTGGAGGTGGAAGACGAGCTCTTCGACAAGGCTCTGATCATGCCCGAGCCGTGTCCGTTCCTGGATCGGAGCCTTCCCATTGTTTCGATCATTCGCCCAACCAAGACCGAAGGCGCTGCGATGGGTGCTCTCACGTTCCTAACAAACATGGGGCTTTTCATTGGCCAATCGCCTGCGTTCTTTGCGTACATGACCCAACTGGCGCGAGAAGCAGACAAGGCCAGACATGGTCGTGGTTAAGAAATGTAACTCGTGGCTTAACCGTTGAACAGCAACGTCACCGACGGTCCCGCGTAAAGTCGCGTCGTTCGCGTCCGCCCTAAGGGCAAGGGTTCAATCCCCTTGCCTTTGGAATCGCGATAGCCAGATCTATTCCGCCGGCGACAACCTATCCTCTGATGTTCGGCGGGATGATTTTTCTCTTTCATCAAAATGCTTTTCGAGGAACTATCCCCCGTTCCGCGGAAGTTGCGCAACATCGCTGGCCGAGCGGGTTTCCATCTGACGCTGGCCATCCCATGCACAGAGTAAACTCCATTGTCATGCATGCGCCGAAAGTGGCGATCTTTGAGACGGCGGCAAACCTGGAGCTATGGCCAAAAATCCTTCCGCATTACCGATATATCCGATTTCTGGAGCGTGGGCCCGATCGCAACATTGTAGTGATGGCAGCGCGGCGTTCCGGAATTCCGATCTCTTGGACCTCGGAACAAATCATCGATCGCAGCAGACTCGAAATTCACTTTCACCATTTAAAGGCCTGGACAAAAGGGATGCACGTGGTCTGGACCTTCGATGAAAGAGCGAATGGCGTGCTCGTGACAATCGCGCACGACTTGAATTTTCGTGTGAAGATTCTGGCGCCAATCGCCGAGAAAATCATTGGCGACTTTTTCATTGGGAATGTTGCCAACAAAACTTTGCGCTGTATGAAACAATATGTCGAAGCACGAGCCAGCAAGGTGACTGCATGAGCCCGCCTACGCCAAAGGCTTCCCCCTTCGCCAAGGCTACGGCGGACAAGACGGCGCGGCAGGCCCGGAGACGCGCGGTCATCACTGGTATCGGTCCGGTTACCTGCATCGGCATCGGTCTCGATCGGTTTTGGAATGGAATCATGGCGGAAAGGAGCGGGATCGGCAGCATCACGAGTTTTGACCCCAGCGTGTTTCGGGTGCGATGTGCCGGTGAAATTAGCGATTGGAATCCCGAGGAGTTTTTTTCCCCCCAGCGGCTGAAACGGCTTGATCGTTACGCGCAATTCGCCGTCGTCTCTGCGAAGCTCGCGCTGGAGGATTCGGGTCTTGAGTATTCCCGCGAACAACCGCAGGATCGCATCGGAGTCAGTTTCGGCACTGCGCTGGGTGGCGTTTGCAAAGCCGAGGAACAATACGTCAGATATTTGAAAAAGGGCGCGCGCGGCGTTCAGCCTACGCTTGCCGTCCAGGTGTTTGGTGGCTCGGCGCATTCAAACATCGCGATCGATTTCGGGTTCCGCGGAGTGGGCACGACCAACTCAAACAGCTGCGCCAGCGGCACAGTTTCCGTCGGCGAAGCGCTGCGTTATATCCGAGACGATTTTGCGGATGTGATCGTTGCAGGCGGCGCGGAAGCGCCACTGACGGCCATCACCATTGGCGCGTTTGACATCATTAAAACGATGAGCAGATGGGTTGGTGACCCGGCTCTGGCTTGTCGTCCATTCGATCTGTTGCGTGATGGATTTGTCATGGGCGAAGGCGGCGCTTCACTCATTGTCGAGGAACTCGAACACGCGCGAGCCCGTGGCGCCCCCATCTACGCAGAAGTGCTCGGGTACAGTTTAAACAACGATGCTTTCCACATGACTTCACCCTTGCCGAACGGCGAATCGTCCATTCGCGCGATGCGCGAAGCACTCGCGGACGCGCACCTGGCGCCCGAGCAAATCGATTACATCAACGCACACGCCAGTTCGACTCAGCTCAACGACAGCGCGGAAACGGCGTCGATCAAGCAAGTGTTTGGCGAGCATGCGCAGCGAATCCCTGTTAGCGGGACGAAAGGTTATTACGCGCATCCGCTGGGCGCGACCGGCGCGATCGAGGCGGCGCTTTGTGCACTCGCGTTGGACCGGCAGTGGGTCCCTCCAACCATTAACTATGGAAACCCAGATCCGGCGTGTGATCTCGATATTGTGCCGAATCACGGACGCGCGGCGGAGTTGATTTACGTGATGAGCAACTCGTTCGGGTTTGGTGGAATCAACGCCTGCGTGATTTTGGGAAGAATTCGCAACTAATTCAGCAGATGCGCTGAGACAGCGCACTCTACAGCAGTACCCGCAAGGCTGTAGCGTCCGCTGTCCTCAGCGGAGTAAATCCGGGCGATTCTCGCGTGTGCGCTTGATCGCCTGTTCCTTGCGCCACTTCGCGATCTCTGCGTGATTTCCCGAAAGCAAGACTTCTGGTACTTTCCACCCCCGGAACTCGGCAGGCCGTGTGTATTGCGGCGCTTCAAGTGCAGAGTGTTCGGAGCTGAAGCTATCGTCGACGGCGGATTGCTCGTCACCAAGCGTTCCCGGCAGCAAACGCACGATTGCATCGACCAAAACAGCCGCGGCGATTGCGCCGTTGGTGAGTACGTAGTCGCCAATCGAAATCTCCATATCGATAAGATGTTCGATCACGCGCTGATCGACTCCTTCGTAATGACCGCAGATGATGATAAGATGTGATTCCTCGGAAAGCTGTGCCGCCATTTGTTGATCGAAACGCCGGCCCGTGGGCGACATTAAGATCACTTTTGGCGTCTTTAATTGAACGTTGAACGCTGGACGTTGAGCGCCTGCTCGCGATTCATCGAAGTTGGACGTTTGCTGTCTTAGGTCTTCTACCGCGGCAAAAATCGGTTCCGGCTTCATCACCATCCCCTGCCCTCCGCCAAATGGCGTATCATCGACCACGTGGTGTTTGTCGGTCGTCCAATCGCGCAGGTTGTGAATCTGAACATCAACAATTCTCTTTTCCTGTGCGCGTTTCATTATGCTCTCGTTCAATGGCGCACGGCAGATTTCAGGAAACAGTGTGACGATGTCGATCCTCATTCGATGAAAACGTCGAACCCCAACGTCCAATATTGAGCCAGATGCGAAGATCTACTCGATAATTTCGAGGATAGCCCGCTCGCCGTGGCGCGCGGCGGAACTGGCCAGCAACGCACGAATAGCTTGAATGGTCTGTCCGCCCCGCCCAATCACACGGCCGACATCTCCTCTCCGAAGTTGTAGTTTGAAGATTGTCGTTCTGCCGCTTGGAATTTCTGTCAGCACCATATCATCAGGAAATTCAATCAGTTGCCGGATGACGAACTCGAGAAACTCTCTCATGCGTTAGGAAACTAGCCACGAATCCTCCTTCGCACAATGCTACGGCGCGACAGCTGACCACCCGCCTTCACTATGGCTACGGCGCGGCAGGCGAATGAAGGCGAATTTTTCGAGTCGCTGAACGAATGCTGTAGCGTCCGCTGTCCTCAGCGGAATACCTCACACTGCAGATGCAAAGTGCGCTGAGGACAGCGCACTCTACAGCTCGATAAGCGAAAATCCCGCCAGGCTGTTAGCTGGAACTCTCAGCCGTGGGTGGTGGCGAAGGTATAACCTCGTCTTGCGTCGATTGCGGGGTCGTTCGCTCCGATTGCGATGATAACTCGGGGGCTGTTGTCCTTTTCTTGCTCCTCTTGATCAGACTGCGCACCGTGTCAGACGGTTGGGCGCCCTTGCTAATCCAATACTCGGCCCGTTCAACCTTCAACGAGCTATTGTCACCTGGAGTCTTTGGATCGTACGTGCCGATGATCTCGATAAATTTTCCGTCGCGTGGACTGCGACTGTCGGCCACTACAATTTTGTAATACGGGCGATTTTTCGCGCCTTCTCTACGTAATCTGATTGAAACTGCCATATTTAAACAAGTTACATAGTTGAAAAGGTCACAAGAGTAGAGCGATTCGCCTTTTAGCGATGCAACTGTTGTAATCCTTTTAACATTTTTTTCATTTTGCCCGCGCTTTTCATCATCTTGCGCATCTGATCAAAGCGCCGCAGCAAATCGTTCACTTCCGTGACGGTGCAGCCGCTGCCGCGCGCGATGCGCTGACGGCGCCGCGCATTAAGAATGTCGGGGCGCGTCCGCTCTTCGTTTGTCATCGAAAGCACGATCGCTTCCGTGCGCTTCAGCTGCTTCTCGTCAATGGAGAGGCCTTGCATATTACTCATGCCGGGCAGCATGCCAAGAATATTCTCCAGTGGCCCCATTCGTTTCATCATCTTGAACTGCGCCAGGAAATCATTGAAATCGAATGAAGCGGTGCGCAATTTGCGCTCGAGCCGGGCGGCGTCTTCGACTTCCACCGCTTCGGCGGCTTTCTCGACGAGACCAATCACATCGCCCATCCCAAGGATCCGCCCCGCGAGCCGCTCAGGAATAAAGACTTCGAACTGATCAAGTTTTTCGCCCGTACCGGCGAATTTGATTGGCCGATGGGTCACTTCGCGCATTGATAACGCTGCGCCACCACGCGCATCGCCATCGAGCTTGGTCAAAATGATACCGCTGATCGCTAGTGCATGGTTGAAATGAGTTGCGACGCTGACCGCTTGCTGGCCCGTTGCCGCATCCACGACGAGCAAAGTTTCCTGCGGCTGCAAAAACTCTTTCAACTCTTTCAGTTCCTGAATCAATCGTTCGTTGATTTCCTGCCGCCCCGCCGTGTCGAAGATGTAAATGGAGGGGCGAGCTGCCGCCGGTCCCGGCGCGGGGATCACGTCGGCCAAGGCGTCGCCGGATCTTGGCCCGCTAGATTTCGCCAGCGCTGCCGCTGCGGCGCGTTGAACATTCTTCTCGTTTGGATCAGGCGCGTAAATCGGAACGTCAATTTGTTTCCCGAGCGTCACGAGTTGCTCAATCGCTGCTGGACGTTGCAGGTCGCACGGGACCAGTGCCGGGAGATGACCCTGTTTCTGTAAAAAACGCGCCAGCTTTGCCGAGGAAGTCGTCTTGCCGGACCCATTAAGACCAACGATCAAAATACGCCCCTGGTCTTGGAGGTGAAGCGGCGCGGAATCACCTCCGAGCAACGCAGTCAATTCGTCGTGGAAGATTTTTACGATCTGCTGACCGGGCGTGATGCTGCGGAGAACAGTTTCGCCCAGCGCTTTTTCTTTTACCCGCCCGATGAATCTTCTGGCGACCTGAAAATCTACATCCGCCTCGAGCAGCGCCAGGCGTACCTGACGCAACGCGGCGTCGACGTTGGCTTCGCTGATAACGCCATGCCCACGCAGGTCTTTGAAAATTTCCTGAAGCTTATCGCTGAGTTGTGGAAACATGCGGTTAGAGTTGAACGTGTCGTCGCAGTGTGGTTGGGGAGCACAGGCTGCTAGCCTGTCCTTTTCCGCAGCCTGCCGAAAAGCTACCGCGAGGTGAGCCGCGACCGGGACCAGCAGTAGCGCGATAATGTCGCCGGCAAGCTACCGGCGACTGCAGGCTGGCAGCCTGCGCTCCCCAAATTAACATCGCTCGATTATTTCTTCGGCGCTGCAGGTGGCGATTTCGTCGCTCCCGCCACGGCTTGCTCGATCCCAAACGTCCAGTGCGCCTCGACCTTCTTGCCCTCGGATTTCGCGCTAACAAATACGCTGCAGGATTTGTCGCGCAGCTTTTGGGTGACTTGATATGAGAGAGTGCCCGATTTCTGATCGTAGCTCGCCGGGACAACGCCGAGGCCGCTAAGCCGCATTTGCACGCTGCCGGGTTCAATCTGCCCGATGCCGCTGAGATTGGCCTTGATGAGCGGAAGTGCCGTGCGCACTGTTTCGCCATCGGCGGGCTGAGTCGCAAGGTCTTTCGCGCCGACTTCAGCCACAGCAGCGCCGCCGCTTGTTGATGCGCCGATCATTTTTACTGCATCTTCAAACACCTTCGGCTTGTTCGCTTCAATTGCGTAACGACCGATCGAATCGAGAGGCGAGGTAAAGGTGATCGGCTGACCGTAAACCGTAAACATCGCTTCGAAACCTGCGTTTCGCGCAAGTTCTTTCACGTGCTCGTTGTAATTGCCAAACGGCACAGCAAAACAATTCACTTTGATGCCGAGTCGTTGCTCAAGCAGTTGCTTGGAGCCGACCACTTCGTTTTGCACCCATTGCTCATACTGAGGCCCGGTGAGTTTGGTCCTCGTTTTCTTCCCGCCGGGGCTGGCGAGCGTGATGGTATGCCCTTCACGCAAGTCCTGATGCGTCGCGGAGTGCGCCTCGATATCGACGCCATTGTCACGCATGTCCGCGAGCTGTTCCCATGTGATCGCTCCTCCTCCGCCTAAGGCACCGCCGCGCACGCCTTCGGTGTAAATGAACATGGTGAACGGATAGCCGTACTTCTTCAGGATCGGCCATGCGACTTCGTATTGCGATTTATAGCCGTCATCGAAGGTGATGACCGCGCATCGCGGCGGTATGTTCTTCTCGCCGCGCTTCCATGCGAGTAAATCCTGCATCGAGATAACCGTAATCCCGCGGTCCTTCAATTCCTTCATTTGCGCTTCAAATGCAGCGGGCGTGATCTCAGTTCCCGGATAGCGGACCTTGTCGACCAAAAGATGATAACAAAAAATGATCGTCTGAGCCGTTTGATCGACAACCGGTTTCGTAATCTTCGGAGACGCCGCGACGCGCGGAACACCAGGACTGCCGGCAGTGGTTGTGCCATCCGGCGCTTGCGATGATGTGTCAGCCTGCTGGGGATTCTGAGAAACGGTTTCGTTCTTCTTGCACAGTGAAAAACTCAGTGCCAGGAGCAATGGAACGATTGCAAATCGGATCATAATAAAAGGTGGTAAGGCTTTAAGCGCAGCGGCGCAAAACACAAGTGATTTTATATGCAATTGGGAGAAACAAATGAACGCTCGGCGCAATGCCACGGTCTCACTTCACCTTGGGAGAAACTTTTTGTAGACCACGTGGTTTTTGGTATTAAATCACAATGGCGCGGCTGGTAAATCGCATTGTTACGGTCGGATTTGTCGCTGCACTAGCTGCTTGCACAACTACGCGCGGGCCGTCGGTCAAAAACACGAGCAAGACCTTTTCTACCGTGGTCGTGGACGCCGGTCACGGAGGCAAAGACAGCGGCGCATATCGCCGCTATGGCCCACCAGAAAAGCTGGTTAGTCTCGATGTTGCCCAACGTCTCAATCGCAAGCTGCGCGAATCGCAATTAAAAACAGTGATGACCCGCTCTTCGGATGTTTTTATTCCGCTTGATGAACGCGTTGCAATCGAGAACGCGCAGAAAAACGCAATTTTCGTTAGTATACACTTCAACGATTCGCGACGGCGGGGCATTCGCGGGTTCGAGACGTACTATCATTCCGGCGCATCATTCGATCTTGCGAGCCGCATTCAACAAAAACTGATGACGATCCCCAACTCTGCAAATCGCGGAATCCACACGGCAAATTTTCGCGTCCTGCGCAACGCGACATGTCCGGCTGTCCTGGTGGAATGCGGATTTTTGAGTAATCGCAACGAAGGCGGCCAGGCGCGCGATTGGGAATATCGGGAATTGCTCGCGGACAGGATTGCGGAAGCGATTGTCGAGCAACGCTACGGCGCCGGCGTCTATCATAGTTCAACGCAGGTGGCTGCAGGATCGCCGCAGTCTGAAACACCGACGGGCGGCACTGATTTCGTGCCAGCCGCACCGCGTCGCTAGAATTCTCCTGCTCGAACTTCCAACTACGAATTAACACGAATAAACACTGATGGCTGTTCTATCTTCCACGGAACTGCAAAACACAAAATTGCGTCCATTCGTGGTTAAGATTTAAAGTTCTTTCCCGCGTTTTTCGGGCCAATTGGGACGATGATTGGCGCGGCCTGCACTGAGGTTGATCCCTCCCTTTGCGGCGAAAGCATCCGGATGAAATTCGCCTCTCCCTTTGCAAAAGGGAGAGGATTAAGGTGAGGGTTTCATTCGGTACTGGTTTGCAAAGCAGAATGAGCCGCCCCTCACCTCGGTCCTCTCCCCGCAAGCGGGGCGAGGCGGAAAAGCGCAGCCTCTGGCGAAACTGGTCGAAAATTCGTGTTTATCTGTCCGGCAGCTGCTAGATTCGTGGTTAAGATTTAAAATTCCTTCCCGCGTTTTTCGGGGCCGATTGCGGCGAGCAAAATCAGCGCCAAAAAAATCACGAAAGCAAAAAGAGCAAGCGCTTTTGCATAATCCGGATGTCCGTTTGCGTCACGGAAATGATTGGCCAGTTGCGCTTCTACGACCGCTGTATTGGCCGCGAGCAGATTTCCGAGCTGGTAGGCAAACCCAGGAAAAGTTCCGCGCAATGCGTCAGGTGAAAGCTCATTGAGGTGCACAGGCACGATGCCCCAGGCGCCCTGCACCACGAATTGCATGGCGAATCCGCCGATCACAAGAAGCGCGAAACCCGGCGAGAAAACCCACAGAGGAATTAGCACGATGCCAAATGCAGCAGTCAAAATAATCGATCGACGACGCCCCCACTTTTGCGAGAGATGGCCGACCACAGTTCCACCGCAGATGGCGCCGAAAGCGTAGATGATCCCTGTGGACGCCTTTTGCGTGACCCCGTAGTGGCGTTGTTCGCCCAGGAAAGTTTGATACATGTCCTGGGTCCCGTGCGACATCGCATTGAAGGCCGTCATTAGCAAAATGACATAAAGAAAAAGTGCCCAGTGGCGCTTGAGTACAATCAGCACGTCGCTCCAAAAATCAGTCATCGCGTGCTGCTGGCGCAGCCAAACCGGCGATTCTGGCACGCGCGCCCGGATATACAGCACGAGAAACGCCGGAAGCGCACCTGCGATAAAGAGGCCGCGCCAGCCGAACAACGGAAACACGACCCAATAAACGATCGCCGCCATCAGATAACCGAAGGCGTATCCCTGCTGCAAAATTCCCGAGAACAACCCGCGCGCCGCTGTCGGCAGAGTTTCCATTGCCAGCGAAGCGCCGAGTCCCCATTCGCCACCCATCCCGATCCCGTAAAGTGCACGAAAAATCAGCAACCAGGTGTAATTCGGTGAAAACGCGGTGAGCAATTCCATCAGCGAATAAAAAACAATGTCGATCATGAGCGGCATGCGCCGCCCGAAGCGGTCGCCTAGCAAACCGAAGATGAACGCGCCCACGGGGCGCATCGCCAGTGTCAGCGTGATGGCATAACTGAGATCGGCAATGCTCGTGCCGAAATCATGCGCCATCGGCACGATCACGAATGTCAGCAGAAAAAAATCGAACGCGTCCAGCGCCCATCCGAGGAAACAAGCGAGGAAAGTGTTCCGTTGATTGCGGTCGAGCAGTTTGAAGAGCCGGATCGCTTCCACGGCCTGATTCAAATAATTTCAGCAACCACCAATCAACACTAATCCCTCCGCCGTGGGATGAATCAACCGGATCCACGGGCCGCGCCTCTAGAACAATATTCATCATCGCGAGACGTAACGACCACCACGCCGGACGTGTATGCTCCCCAGTCCAGAAGCAGCCAAGCGCCTGTAGCGATTCGCTAAGAAACAGAGCACAGCGCCGTAGCTACAAGATCATTCGTCATCTGTGGTTAAATCCAAAAAACGAAGCGCCGAGAGGATTCTCACCCGCGGCGCTCATTCTCTAACAGCTTATGAGGAGATGCCCTACCGTCGCGGTCGCCGAACATGGAAATAAACGTTTGACATTCCAAACGGCTGCTCGCATAACCGCCTGCTTCTGTTCAACCTAAAATCCAACAATACAAAATAATGATGAAATCAATCGTAGCTATTCTCGCAACCACATTACTAATGCTGTCGCCTGTTCCATTCGTTCAGGCGCAGTCGTCAACGCCGGCGGCAACCGGAAAGGGCGCGGCGCCGGCCGGCGCTGGCAAACGCACAGACGTTTACCATGTCCACTTCACAAAGGCAGCCCTCGGCAAGGCCGTTCAGTTGGGAGATTGGCTTAAAACGCCAGATCGCAGCAACCCGATGCCCGATCATTTTATTGTTCTTCGCCATCAAGACGGCGATGCATGGGATTACGTGGTCATCACGCATCTCGGCCCAAAAGCGACAGTGGAAGCTGCGGGGACAGCCGTGCCTCCGGACAAACGTAATCTGAGTGAGTGGCACACTGATACGTTCGTGAACGGTCCTTCATGGGAAGAGTTCACGCGAGCCATGGGCATTGACGCCGACTCAAAATCCAAGACGGCGGGCTCGGTTTATTCAGTCTCTTATTACCGCCCGGCTCCCGGTCATCGCGAGCAACTCGAAAAAATGCTGAGCGAAACGCCGAGCGCGCCCAGCGACACGACTGCCGGTAACGTTTTGATGCAGCATCTGGAAGGCGCTGGCTGGACGTTTCTAAGTATCGCTCGCTACAATTCGTGGGACGACTACGCCACGGGTGAAAAGAACAGTGTTGCGCAGACGAGTAAACCAGATAGTCCTTGGTACCGCTTGCGTGATCACACCGATTTTCATACTGATACGCTGACCGACCGGATCGCGCCGTAAAAGGCCTAATAATTGTAGGGCCTTTTTGAAAAACGCCGTTAAATGATTGGCGTCCTCCGCTGCGAAAGCACTACAAACGTTGGCCTGCAGGCGGTTGACACAACCGCCTCTACAACGACATCCGCGGAATCCGTGGTTTGTTGCTAATCGCAGGCGACACGCCTGCCGCTGCAACTCTGCGGCGCGCGCCGTCGTGCGTGCGCATTCCGTTCGACTTGTCATTCTTTCGTCATTCGACATTCGGCTTTTCCGTCAGTTGCAGTCGCGGAATCCAAGCAACATTTCGATGCCGGGTTGGATTACGAGCAAGAGCACGAATATCAGACGTAACACATCTACGCATCATGATGCGTCAATTTGTTGCTTGATTACCAAAGGAAACCTTCTTTAGTTTCCCAGGACAATCATGACAACAAACGGCCTCCATCCACTCGAGTCGCTCTTGCGCGAACGGATCGTCGTTCTCGATGGAGCCATGGGTACCATGATCCAGCAGTACAAGTTGTCCGAGCAGGATTATCGCGGACAACGATTCGCTGATTGGAAAGGTAAAGATCTCAAGGGGAGTCTCGAACTACTCAACTTAACACAGCCGCAAGTCGTCGAGGAAATTCACGCGGCTTATTTGGATGCCGGCGCCGATGTCATCGAAACCAATACCTTCAGCGGAACAACCATCGGCTTGCACGATTTTCTGTTTCAAGGCGAGCCCAAACGCAAAGATCAGGAATTCTTTCAGCGCGTGGTGGATGACGTCGATCTTCGTGCGCTTGTTCACGAAATTAATTTTGAAGCGGCCAGGATCGCGCGGCACGCCGCCGATCGCGTGGCGAATGAAACCGGCCAGCAGCGGTTTGTCGGCGGATCAATGGGACCGCTTCCTGTTGCTGGTTCCATTTCACCTGACGTCAATGATCCGGCATTTCGCGCGGTGTCGTTCGATCAACTTCGCCAAACTTATTTCGATGAAGCGAAAGCGCTGCTCGAAGGCGGTGTCGATCTTCTCATCGTCGAAACCATTTTCGACACGCTCAACGGAAAAGCTGCGTTGTTCGCCATCACCGAGGCATCGGAAAAAACCGGGCGCAGGGTGCCATTGATGATTTCGGGCACCGTGATCGACAAGTCTGGGCGCAACCTGAGCGGGCAAACGGTTGAAGCGTCGCTCATATCGCTTGCGCACGCGCAACCACTCATCCTAGGTTTGAATTGCTCGCTTGGTCCGGATGAAATGGAATCGTTCGTGGAAGAGCTGGCTCGCACTTCGCCCTACTACATGAGCGCGTATCCAAATGCAGGTCTGCCGGATGCGCTCTCGCCGACCGGTTTTCCGGAAACTGCAGAAACATTCGCACCCAAGGTCGCGAAGTGGGCAGAGAACGGCTGGCTCAACGTCGTAGGTGGCTGCTGCGGCACGACACCGGACCACATCCGTGCGCTGGCAAAATTGGCGCGTCAATTTTTGCCGCGTGTTGTAGGAACCGAAATCAGCTCCACATGATTCTGCGACTTTCCGGGCTCGAGCCGGTGAACATTACGCCGGAGTTTGGCTTCGTTGTCATTGGCGAGCGTACCAACATCACAGGTTCGCCAAAATTCTCGAAACTGATTTTGGCAGGCGATTTCGAGGGAGCATTGGCTGTGGCGCGACAGCAGGTGCAAGGCGGCGCGAACCTTCTCGACGTGAACATGGACGAAGGGATGATCGATTCGGAAGCAGCCATGATCCGCTTTCTGAACTTGATCGGCAGCGAACCTGAGATCGCGCGGATTCCCATCGTAATCGACAGCTCAAAGTGGACGGTAATCGAAGCCGGCCTCAAATGCGTGCAGGGAAAGGCCGTCGTGAATTCCATCAGCCTCAAAAACGGCGAAGAAGAGTTTCTTCGTCAGGCGCGGTTGATCAGACGCTACGGTGCGGCTGCGATCGTCATGGCATTCGATCAGCACGGCCAGGCGGATAATTTCCAGCGCAAAATCGACATCTGTTCGCGGGCTTACGATCTGTTGACGAAACAGGCAGATTTCCCAGCTAGCGATATTATTTTTGATCCAAACATCCTGACGATTGCCACGGGCTTGGAAGAACATCGTAATTACGCGGTGGATTTCATTGAAGCGATTCGCTGGATCAAAAAGAATTTGCCAGGCGCACGTGTCAGTGGCGGGGTAAGTAATATTTCGTTTTCATTTCGCGGAAACAACACTGTCCGCGAAGCGATGCACGCGGCCTTTCTTTTCCACGCCATCCGCGCCGGTCTGGACATGGGAATCGTGAATGCGGGACAACTCGCAGTTTACGAAGAAATCGAACCCGACCTGCGAGAGCGCGTCGAAGATGTGCTGTTGAACCGGCGCGACGATGCGACCGAACGGCTGGTCGAGTTCGCGGAAAATGTAAAAGCAAAAGACAAAACACCTGTCACCCACGATGCGTGGCGCGAAGAGCCTGTCGAAGAGCGTCTAAAACACGCGTTGGTCAAAGGAATCGTTGATTACATCGATACCGACACCGAGGAAGCGCGCCAAAAATGCAAGCGGCCGCTCGACGTCATTGAGGGTCCGCTGATGGCCGGGATGAGCGTGGTTGGTGACTTATTCGGCTCAGGCAAAATGTTTCTGCCACAGGTGGTGAAGAGCGCACGGGTAATGAAAAAAGCGGTCGCTTACTTACTACCGTTTATGGAAGCGGAGAAATCTGCAGGCGCAAAGCCACAGGGGCGCATCGTCATGGCGACTGTGAAAGGCGATGTGCATGATATCGGCAAGAACATCGTGGCGGTCGTGCTGCAATGTAACAACTACGACGTGGTCGACCTTGGCGTAATGGTTCCTGCGGCGAAGATTTTGGAAACAGCGAGAGAGAGAGAAGCCGATGTTATCGGTCTCAGCGGTCTAATCACGCCATCACTGGATGAGATGGTGCATGTGGCGCAGGAAATGGAGCGCGAAGGATTTCGTTTGCCGCTTTTGATTGGCGGAGCGACTACCAGCCGGGCGCATACCGCGGTGAAAATCGCGCCGCACTATCGCGCCAGCACCGTGCACGTGCTCGACGCCTCGCGTGCGGTTGGCGTTGTAAATTCCCTGCTTAACGAGGAACTCAAATCCGCATTTGATAAAAAAACGCGCGAAGAGTACGAACGGTTGCGTCAGGAGCATGCCGCAAAGACGCGGAAAAAGAATTTGCTGACGCTCGATCAAGCGCGCGCGAATAGGACTCCGATCGATTGGAGCAGCTATGTCCCGCCAGAACCAGAATTCCTCGGTGTGCGCGTGTACGCCACTAGTCCGGGGAGCGCAGGCTGCCAGCCTGCAGTTGCCGGCAGCCTGCCGGCAACTTCTGAGGACGGTTCGAAAACATCGGGCGCAACCAAAGTGCAGAGAGCATCTCGGCAAGCTGCCGAGATGGACAGGCTAGCAGCCTGTGCTCCCCAGAAAATCTCAATCGAGCTTAGCGATCTTATCGAATATATCGATTGGTCGCCGTTCTTCCATGCGTGGGAGTTGCGCGGCCGTTATCCGGCGATTTTCGACGATCCCAAGATTGGCAAACAATCACGCGAACTGTTCGACGATGCGCAGGCACTTCTTCATCACATCGTCACGAAGAACCTGTTGGTCGCGCGCGGCGTTCATGCTTTTTGGCCGGCAAATTCCACTGGAGATGACGTTGAGCTTTACACCGATGAAGAGCGTTCCGAAAAAGTCGCCACGTTTTATTTTTTGCGTCAGCAAATACAAAAACCCGCGGGCCAATTCAATCATTGCCTGGCGGACTACATTGCGCCGACTCCAAATCCGCAATCCGCAATCCGCAATCCGCAATCGGCTGATTATCTCGGCGGATTTGCCGTCTCGATTCATGGCGCCGATGAACTTGCGGAAGAATTCAAACGTCAGCACGACGATTACACCGCGATCATGAACAAAGCGCTGGCAGATCGATTAGCCGAAGCGTTTGCCGAATATCTGCACAGGCAAACGCGGATCGCCTGGGGATTCGGGCGCGACGAACAATTGTCTTATGCCGATCTTATCCGCGAGAAATATCGCGGCATCCGGCCGGCTGCCGGTTATCCCGCCTGTCCCGATCACGCAGAGAAACGAACGTTGTTCGATTTGCTCGAGGCACAGAAGAACGCAGGCATCAAGCTGACCGAATCCTTTGCGATGCATCCCGGTGCAAGCGTGAGTGGCCTTTATTTTTCGCATCCCGACGCAAAATATTTCGGAGTTGGCCAGATCGGCGGGGACCAGGTGGTGGATTACGCGAGACGACGTGGCGAACCGATCGCTGCAGTGGAAAAGCGACTCGCGCCGAATCTCGATCCCAGCGTTTGATGCGCGGCAATGTCGGGGCGAGAGGATTTGAACCTCCGACCTCGTGGTCCCAAACCACGCGCTCTACCAAGCTAAGCTACGCCCCGAACTCAGGAGTGATTCTTTATCATGGATAACGTCTTCACGCATCCCGAAATTCGGTTACATTGGGATGAAAACTGGGAATGAAAATATACGGGTTCATCATTTCAACGACTTTGGTTGTCGCTGCATTGATAATGCATGCACAGGAGGCTGCGCCGCCTTCTGTAGATCTTTATGAAGGGCAAGAGCAGCCTGAACCGACGCCCGCTCTGCCACCCAACGGTCCTGAGTTGCCGGAGTTAAAACAGCTTGACGCAAGTTTTAAGCCGCCATCTTTGGGCATGGACGCTGAAGGAACCAAGTTGCGTGTTGAATGGCGACAACTGAGAAATCGGACAGTAAACGACCCAGCGGTGCAGGCAGCCAAGACATATGCTCAGTCTGCTCGAACCGATCTCGAAAAACGGAACCGGCTCCGCGAGTACTACGACATCTATTATCAGCGAATGTCAGCCCTGGCTACGGCTCCGGAAATCAAATTGACGTTGCAATCACTCAAGACTTCTCACGAGGGTTTGCTAGCTCAGCCACGGGTACGACCTACACCGGAAGGTAGCCCAACACCACCGATTAAACCTGTACAAAAGAAGAAGCAGGAACACAAACACAAGAAGAATAAACTTAAAGGGTAGTGTTGGGCAGCGCCTTGTCAGCTCACCTACGATGCAGTATTCCTAAGGCGTACCTCTTTTGCGGCGCGTTCGTCTAGTGGTTAGGACACAGCCCTCTCAAGGCTGGTGCACGGGTTCGACTCCCGTACGCGCTGCCAATGGACGCCAACGATCTAACCAAAAAAATGCAGACATGTGGTTAGGTCCATCTGACACGAAATCAGATTTGGCATCAGGTGATTGAAAGTCAGTAGAGATGTTCGGCAGTTTTCAGAAGCTGACTTGAACGTGACGGGCGGCTCCGTCGCTGCTGTCGAACCGGAAGCACAGCAGTCGTCGTTGCGGTGGCCTCAGTCCGACCGCATAACCCCAGTGATTTGGACCGACGTGATAGAAATCCCGTGGCCACCATACGTGGCGAAATAATTGGCTGCTACAAAAACCGCATCCTCACCAGACGCCTCACCTGAACCACGCATTTTTGTGCCATGATATGAGAACTCCACTCGGACTGGAAATGAATTTGAGTTTGTGAAGCGCGCGACTCGGGAGCTGCCAAAACCACTTTCGTAAGAAACTGTTACACCGCCCTTTTTGTTTTGCCCTGTTACAACGGCCACTTGTGAAATCAAAATGAAAACGGAAAGGAAGAGAATGTATCGAACCGTTCTAGGCAGAATGGTCATAGTACATTTCAACAACAAACTGATTGCCTATGTCAATACCGGAATCGACCCTGGTATAACGAGCCAAACGCAGTCGGCAACGCAATTGACTACGCAAAGTTTCGCAGTCGCTCACATGATGCTGTGATTCGCGTTTACGATCCCGCTTCCTAAATGCGGAATAATTCGGCACGATTCTTGCCGTGCAGCCTTTTAATCGCTTTCCTCTCGCAACGGCAGGAATGGTTACGGTGAAACTTCGCACATTTGGGTTTCTTGCCGTTGTCCTGGTGGGGCTTCTCTTTTCTTCCTGTGCGGCGGTTCCCCGACGTGTCGCCATCAGCGGTGCAGCCGAATTGAAAATCACGCAGAACATCATCCCCCCAGGGAAATGCGGACGTCCCTTGCATCGGCCGATGCGTCCGACATTTATCACTATTCATTCGACCGACAATACGTCTCGTAGCGCCGACGCTTTGCATCACGCCCTCGCCATGAACAAGGGGCTCCGAGGCCGTCACAATCGCACTGGATTTCTCACTTGGCATTTCACTGTGGACGATCATTCCATTTACCAAACGCTCCCGACTAACGAAACCGGAGAGCATGCTGATTACGAAGGCCCGGGAAACAGGTCGTCCATCGGGATCGAAATGTGTGTAAATCGGGGCAACAATCTTGGCAGCACCATCGACCGCACCGCGCAACTCACAGCCAGACTGACGCGTCAATATGATATCCCTCTCAATCATGTTGTCCCGCACATGCACTGGCGCATGATCCGTTACAGTGACGGCCGCGATTTGGGGTTCAAAAAATGCCCGAGAATCCTGCTCGATGGCGGTGGTCTTGGTCCAAAATGGAGTGCATTCATGGCCAAAGTCTCATTTTATGCACGATGAAGTCGGCAACGACAGTCAGCTCCGGCCCTTCATTTGGGAACGATGATCCTCATGCAATTTCGAGTCTCTTCGTGGAACGTTAACAACCGAAACTTTCGGGAGACACACGCCGAATTGCTTAGGCGAGTCGATACTGATCTTCTCGCGCTTCAAGAAGTCTCAGGAGGCTTTTATGAAAAGTTAACGGACACTGGAATTTTCGACTGGTTTGCGTTTTCTCTTTCGCTTCGACCTCCGCGACCCGAACAGGGAACCTTCCCGTCGCTTAGGTTGTGCGGTATTCGGGCGGTCGCCGTTTCAAATTTATTCCGCTCAGCTTCTAGAGGAACTGCGGTTCCCGGAACGAGCATTGATCGTCAAAATCAATTCGGGCTTGGAGATGACGATGTGCAGTTTTCACACGCCGCCCGGCGCGAGTTGGGGAAAAACTAAGCCGCAAACACTACGGGCGATTGCCGAGTGGCTGACGAAGCAAAGCGGCCACACGATCTTCGGAATCGACGCCAACGCTCCGAAAACGGATCATCCTATGTTCGACCAAAACCAGTGGTGGTGGGAGGATGAGCCTGCCCTGCTTAGACACTCGCCGCTCCATGAGTTACGCGATTGTCTTCGGCTGTATTTGGCAGAGCGACCGCGCATGATGGAGGAAATCGTGAGCAGGAGGCCCACTGGTCCGCTTGCCATTTCTCACATACGCGGGAACCGCCGAAAGATGATTGAGTGTCGTTATGATTTCATCTATAATCTCGCCCGGGCTAGATGTTCTCGAGGTTGATTACCTTTACGAGCAATCAGTTCGAGCTGGCAGTGATCATGCGCTAGTGACTGCCCTACTCAAAGTACGAGGCGAGTCACACGCGGCGTCGATCTGACCTCCGATGTGCTGGCATTCGGCCGCCATGGTATGGCGAACCTAACGCGGCCAGCAATGCAGTTGACTACGCGAAGTTTCGCAGCCGCTCACATGATGCTGTGATTAGTGCGCAAAGAGTTGCGCGACAGTCTTTCGCAGTCGTGCTTCATTCGCCGCGAACTCAGCCTTTCTGTGGCCATTCGCACCCGATGGATGTGGAAAGCCCCAGAGACAGGGAAGCGGTCGCATGCGGCCTTCAGACGTGAGAATGCGCAGAATCGCGCTAACTGCCTTACCCAAAGGAACGACGAGCGCTCGATCTAGTTGTTGCAACTCCTCAACTAAGCAATCGCGCGCATAATCCATTAATAAAGTTGACTCGAGAGCTGAGGGGTTTTGTCCGGTGTAATTCTGTCGCTCCTTGAAAACAGGGTAACGGAAGGCTGACGTAGTGTGCACTAACGAGTGATTCGATGCGAACAGGTCTGCGGTGGACCGAATGTTTAGGCATCGCGGGACCTGCAGTTCGTCTAACATGGCGATTAAATTACGGCGCATCGATCCTGCAAAACTTGCCGCAATCTTTGCGCAACGGCTAGCCTCTTCTGCAGGAGATGCGTGAATCAGCTCGCGTCGGGCAACGCGAAAGGCGATCTTCATTTGCTGCCAACCTGGGGTTATGCCAACGATAGCAATCCGAGCCGATCGGTTAACAACATCGAAAGGAGCGTAATAGACCCGTAACTAGTTTTCTTTGCCGAGAAGAAACTGAGGCTTGAGAAGTTCCTCTTGAGTGTATATCGCCCGCTCCGGTAACGCAGCGATCTGTGGAGCGAACGACTCGAGCAACGAGTTTCTCATTTTCTTCGGAACGAACCTGTTGGCATGTTGACGGATCTTTCAACACGAATCGCTGCCTCAAGCTCCAGAAAAGCCGTCAGCTTTTCATTCGCACGCACAAGTGGGCTGCGTCGCGATCATTCATCTTCATTGAACAATTGCAGCACGAGTGGGATCGTCGTTAACGCGCCGACGGCAACCAGTGTCCAGCCGATTGCTCGCCTCTGCTCAGCGGTCAGCTTTTCAGAAAGCAACAGCGCGATGCCAGCGCCGAGCATTGCACGCGTGCCTGCGATGAGACCGATTTGAGGAACGGTGACTTCGTGTTGTTTCATGTGTCGTTTCACTCCTTTAATCGTAATTCTAATCCACCACAGATGGCTCGACGGCAAGCCGCGAGTCGCCGATTCAAGTTCCCAAGACGCCGTCAGCTTTTCATCCGCACGCACAACGAAACGCTTTCCGTTGCCGCGATGTGACGAAGATTTAATTGAGCCCCAGCAGCGTTAAAAAAACCGACCCGCGTGTCTGTGATATAGGCTCTCTTTTTACCGACTTCAAAGGGTAGCAACCCAACATTGGCAGTGACAATGATCATGTACGTATCGGTATGTCACCGAAGGTGGCCAGTGATAATCCGTCACGCCACGGCGTGTAATTTCTCGCTCGATGGCTTCCTTTTCTTCGAGGTCGTCCTTGACCTCATCATAGGCGTTGCTCTGCCACGGTCGCTTGTCCCAACTCATGCGCGCCATGCTCAAGCAATACTTGAGCTCGTAGCGCCGCAGCTGCAGATCGGAAGTGGATAAACTTTGAATTTCATTCTCCGTCGAACAACAGCCTGCCACAACAAGCCCGGCTATTATTAGTAGTATTGTCTGTTTCACGCTTTGGCTCCTCCTGTTCACTCGCCTAAAAACAGCGCGTGAAATTTGTCGAGCTAAATTGAGCGATCTAAATCAGCGGGTTCAACGCCGCCCGACTGCCGTGGAGCACAGGCGCGGCAAGGTGGTGAGGAAACCGCGCTTTGACGGAAGAGAACGAGAGAATTTCAACCATGCCCTTTTTGCTTTCGCATTTTTCTCCCGGCGACAAGATCCAGAACTGCTCGGCGCCATTTCTGGATAAGGATATTTACTTCGATTGGAGTTGTCATATCCATCCACTTTTTACGCACAGTCGCGGCGATGCGTTCTTTCAGTGCGGATCTGTTCGCAGCCAACCGCTGGCCGATATATTGAAAGGGTGAAGGATGAATCATGAAGGCCGGCCGCATCGAACACGCGAATGACGCATTCATGTGAGCGGCTGTAGAATTTGGCGTAGCCGATTGCATTGCAGACCGAGTTGGGCTCCCCATACCAAGGTCTCCCGAATGGCAGTGCTTCGGAAAAGTCGCTCTTTGTTGGTCCGCCAGCGCAACGATGCCTCAATTCGCGGCAAAGGCCGATCGAACGCCGGCGAGAAACTCATCGCCACACTCAGGCTTGATAAAAAAAGCTGCCGCTCCCGCTGCCAACGCTTTCCAGCGCACAATTCGATCGTCGTTTGCAGTCAGGACAATGACCCTGGTCGAAGGTGAAATCCCACTAAGTCGCCTTTGGACCTCCAAACCGTCCATACGCGGCATCCACATATCAATTACCACTACCCTGGGATGATGAATCTCCGCATGACGCAGGAAAGCGTCCGGGTCGATGAACCTTTCTACCTCCCAACCTGCCGACGCGAGAAGGCGGCCGGTCGCTTTCAGCACCGACGGGTCATCGTCGAGCAACCAGACCGTGGAAGCAGATTTAGCCACCAGTCCTTGACGAAGCCCGGGACTCATAGGAGGCGGCGCTCCTCACGGATTGTGAATTGCCGCGCATTTCTTGTCCGCTCCCTCCGGGGAATAATCCCGCCCGCGAGCGCGACTTCGACACCCTTGGCGATTAACCGCTCAGCTGCCTCGGCGGGGTTCTTCCCGTATAAGCCCGTGTCTACAAGCGCAGACAAATAGCCGTGCACGAGAGGAGTTGTCGAGACGGTAATTTGAACGGATTTTACGGGGTTGGGTTTTCGTGCCATTCTTTTGCCATAATAATGGCATTAATTCATTTGCAAAGCTTTTTCTTTCAGAAAGGAGGAACAACATGAGGCAAGTGGAAAGACAACAATTGATCGAGTTGGGAATACTAACGCCAGACTGTGACCCGAGGATTACCACATCGCAAAAGGTGTCCCCGGAGCGTAAACGAAACGTCAGACGATGGGTGAAGGAGAGGGAAGCTATGTCCGGAGTTCTTCTGACCAGGATCTTGGAGCGCCTAAAAAGAGCTTAAAAAAGGGAGGAACAAAATGACAGAAAAGGAAGTCATCCATTAAAAAGGGCGTTTCACTTTTCCGCGCTGCCGTTTGTTCGCTTGAGGTTGCTTGGCATCACCTCCTTTCAACTCAATGGGCGGCGGCAGCCGGACTGCCCTCCTAACTGGTCAAAAGCAGCGGCTTGGGACTTCGAAGCGTTCTGGCCGCCTCGCCCGGTGATTCGCGTCTACGATGAGGCGGACAACGTGATCGAAACGTAACGAGCACGCGGGCGATTTCAAAGAGCCGCAGCGGCCAACGTCGTGCGCTCGGGACACAGCTCAGGCGAGGACTTGCCTCAAAAAGCAAATGAACGTTAGGCGACCGCTCATTGTCAAAAAACGAGAGAGTGGTTATGAGAGTCTCGAACTCGATCGCCGAGCTCCGGCAACAGATTCACGACGACCTCCGGATCCAACATCCCGAATGGATCAAGCCAAACGGCGAATGCCCCGAATGTGACGTCTACGAGGCACGCCTAATGGAAGAGCTCGATACTTTGATGGGGACGGGATCCGACGAGTCCATCCCCGCGATTCATCCGCGCCGTTGAACACGGAGCAAACTGAATCGACGCCGCCCCCCGGCGGGGTAAAGCGTGAGGGCTGATTGTGAAATACTGCTGCTTAGTTGGAGCGGCCGCAGATTTTAATGATTGTTAACGATTTGCGGGGCAGGTTTGTTTAAACAGCACCCGCAGGTGCCGCTCCTACTCCGAATTTCGTATCAGCGACCCAGTCAGTGTTCATCGTGAAGTTAAAACCATCACTCAGTTGGCTCCTTCTGTTCGTGCCGATCGCGATTGTAATGCGGTTCTGGCCGGTTGCGGAGAATCCCACAGCGCTTTTCATTTGCTCAGCCATAGGCATTATTCCGCTGGCGGGATGGATGGGCCGCGCGACGGAGGCGTTGGCCGCGCGAATGGGCGAAGGAGCCGGCGGATTATTGAATGCCACGTTTGGGAACGCGGCGGAACTCATTATTGCCGTCGTTGCGCTGTCGAAAGGTCTCAGCAGCGTGGTCAAAGCGTCGATCACGGGCTCGATTATCGGCAACATTCTGCTGGTGTTCGGGCTGTCGATCTTGTGCGGAGGTACTAAGTACAAAGAGCAGCGTTTTAACCGGACTGGCGCCCGCACGTCGGCAATCTCCCTGTCCCTCGCTGCGATCGCGTTGATCATTCCGACGGTTTTCCATATGGCCGCAGAGCGCAGCCCAACTGGCTGGAGTCCGATAATGGAGCAGCGGCTTTCGCTGGCGATCGCCCTGGTGCTTTTTCTCACCTACTTCTGCGTGCTCAGTTTCTCGCTCAAGACGCACCGACATTTCTTTCAAGGCATCGAAGGCGAACTTGAGGAAAAAAGCGAGTATTGGTCGCGCGGCAGGGCGATCATAATCCTGCTGGTCGTCACTGGATTCGTGGCGTTGCTCGCGGAATTTTTGGTCGGCACAATCGAGAGCGTACGCGCGACGTTCGGCCTCACCGAGACTTTCGTCGGCATCATCGTCGTCGCGATTATCGGCAACGCCGCCGAGCACTCGAGCGCCATTCTCATGGCGCTCAAAAACAAAATGGATCTGACCGTTGGGATCGCGATTGGATCGAGCTTGCAGATTGCACTCTTTGTCGCTCCGCTGCTGCTGTTCGTGTCCTATTTGTGTGGTAAGCCGATGGATCTCGAGTTTTCGCGACCGGAAGTCTTCGCCGTGGTCGCTTCGGTTTACATCCTGTTTCAAATCAGCGGCGACGGCGAAACCAACTGGATCGAAGGCGTCCAGCTTCTCTCCGTCTACGTTATCCTCGGCATTTTGTTTTTTTATCTGCCGGAAGCTGTCGCGCACTAGTCTTACAGCCGTTCACACCATGCCGTGATTCGTGTTTACGACGAAGCGGGCAATGTTTAGAAGACGACGTGCAGGAAGCGGTCGAGCAATTCGCCCAAGGGGATCATAGTCAGGACAAGCGGCGCCACCGGCGCAAGCGAGATTACGGCCAGTTGCAGCAGCGTATCCTTGCCGAACGGCACGGGCTTCATGCCTTTCACGATTTCAAAGCTATTGCCCAAATCAGCCAGCGATTGGAGGTCCGCGCTGCCCACAAGCGGTTCGTCGGACGACGCTCCACCGCGCAGCCATTTCTGGTCAAACTCGCGCACGTAACGCTGGGCGAGCCCGCCGTATTCCGCCAAGCCGATGCGCTTGGTGCGAGCCAGCCGCGGGGTGAACACCAGCAGCGGCGCGAGCACGAAGAAAAGCATCATTGTCACCATCGCTAGGAGTTCCAGCTCAGCTTCGCGCCGGCGTAGAAGATCTTGTTTGCCATCACGCCGGCGAGCAGCACGCCCTGGCCCGCCAACAAGGGAGCGAACGCATAGGTGACGGTGGAAAGAAAGCCCAAGCCGCCGGCGCGGTCGGGGTGAATAGGCACCAGACGGAGGTCGATCCGCGATACCTGCCAAAGAAATCGCGTCCAGATCAGCAGCCGGAAATACCAACGTAGTAAAATGAACTGGACGAGGGGCAGGCTTACGCAGCCAAGCCACCAACCAGCGAGAGTCGGTTGCAGTTTCCCGGTCACCGTCATCCCATACCAGGTAGGCACATCCATGGCCGCGTGGCGCCGCCAGATGAACAGAACGCCGAGTCCATAGACGATCGCGATCAGGAGCACCTCCGCCAGCACGGAATTGCGGAGGCGCATCGCCGCGGCGATGGCCGCGTCAAACCTCCAACGCCCCCCGTCGGGCAGCAAGCCGCGCTTCACAAACGTCCCCACCACGAGGCGCATCCGCTGGTGGACCACCAGTTCCGCCACGATGAGCAGTGGAAGCGCGAGCAGGAACCGGGCATGCACGTCCACGTCGAAAAGGAACGGCACCTTCACGCTATCGCCCCACGCGTGTCCTTCGACGACCGACAGAGCCAGCAAAGGCAACCACGTAATGAGCGCAAGGGCGATCACACGACGCGACACCAAGTCCGCTACATCGCCGCTAAGATGCGCGCGCCGCAGGAGCTGAAAGAGCGGTCCGCCGAGGATCAGTGAGAAATCAGGTAGTTCTGGCGACAGCGGTTCTGCGGGTTCGGTTTTCATGAGCTTGGATGCTGGTCGCTTTTAGTTCTCGGCGTGGGCACGCTGGTTGAAGGCCGACTGGTTGCCAACTTCAAGAGCACTCTTGTTCGCCCGCAAGAATCAATCGTCGAGATACAGCTCCGACTCCAACCGGCTTTGCTGAGATTGTCAGCGATGCTTTCCCAGGATTTCACGCGCTGCAGTATGCGCGTTTACGATTCAGCGGGCAACGTGATTGAAGCGCACAGGACGCGGGCGATTCTAAACCACCGTGACGCGTGAGACAAAAAGCCGCCACGCGTTGCGAGCGGCGATTACAGATTCGAGTTCCAGAAAAGCCGTCAGCCTTTCATTCGCTCGCACAATGAAGCGTAAACCGTTGGGGGCGATGCGCGTCCGCAATTTTAGGCTTCGGGGACCGCGGGAGCGGTCAAATCCGATTCTATTATAAAGGGTCAAAGCGCCCAAATGTGCGTAGGGGTTCAAATCCTGCGTAAATCTCAACAAAGGGCTAAACAACACGAAAGGGGGAAATAGAATGAAAAAACTTCTTTTCATTGCATTGGCGGCGATGGGATTACTTCTTGTGCCCGTCCAGCGTTCAGACGCTCAGATTTCGGTTGGCGTCGGAGGAGTCGGAGTCGGATTCGGTTATCCGGGTTACCGATATGGCTACTATCCATACGCATCCGGCTACTATCCATATGGGTATTATCGACCGTATCCGTACTACAGCTACTATTCTGGACCGACATACTACTGGTCGAACGGACACCGCTATTACCGCCACCACCGTCATCATCACTACTATCGGTACTAAGTTGACGTAGGGTACTAAACCCAATGAGCTGGCTCGGAGATCTTCCGGGCCAGCTCTTTTTTTTGGTGGATCGATTTTTAGATAACCTTCGGTGTTGCAGAGAATCCTCAAAGCCGCTTAGGCTCGGCCGATTATAAAAGCCCGCTTAATGCGACATTTGGTGATCGCTGCTTCTATCGCGATCTGTTCACTTCTATCGAATGCCTGCTCTAAAAGCATCATTCCCGCCACGTCGGCAACTGTGTTTTCGATCAGAGGCAAAGTTCTCTTCGGAAATGCGCAACAAAATGATTTTCAGCCGGTCACCCTAAAAAGCAGAATCCATGATGGCTACACAGTCCGGTCATCAGGCGGCGCGTCACTCGATCTTGCATTAATTCCCGGTGCTCTCACACAACTCTCTGGCGATTCTGAAATCGACATTGAAGAATTAAAGATAACGAAGGACGGCAACGAGACTGCTGGCGGAATGCGGGACCGTACCGGGCGCATACGATTAAATCGGGGAAAAATCATCGTCCTGTTCATTCCAAGCGATGGCCTCGCATCGCAGTTTGTCATCACGGCGAGCGAGCTGACGATTAAGCCCGACTCGGATTGCTTGTTTTGTGTTCGCACTGACGGCAAAACGACGCGTGTGACCTGTACGAAAGGAAACATCAATGTTTCTGCCGAGGCACAGCCGCCGGTTACAATAGCTGCGGGCTATTTTCAGGAATGGCCAAACAAACGCGCCAAGGTTGTTGCCGCCGCTGACGACGCCACTGCGCAAATCGACATTGCAGAGTCACTCGAAGGCGGAGAGCTGTTGCAGGACGAGGCATCTCGTTTGCCAAATCGCCGCCAGTTTTGACAAATTCTCGAGCACTTTCATGTGGTGGCAGAGCCTCCCCTGACTGTAGTCGAATGAGCGTATCGCCTGCAGACTCAAAAGTTGTCGCAGCCGACGCGGCTGCCTCTACAGAAGCGCAGTGGCTAAAACAACTTCAGTTGCTCTTTCGTCCGATGAAATGCCGCCGTTGAAAGCGTCGGCCGCTCGCCAATGCCGGCACGACCACAACCCACTTTGAATAGCGAAGCGATTTGCTCGGCGAAAATCCCCTCGCCCGTCATTCGCGTGTGCCAAAGTGAAT
>Ga0209056_10001274_pt1 | contig 27563 bp, 20 predicted proteins | sample GraSoiAngelo_114_FD_185876 | JGI IMG/M metagenome (GOLD analysis project Ga0209056, IMG submission 185876) | Grasslands soil microbial communities from the Angelo Coastal Reserve, California, USA - 14_0903_13_40cm (SPAdes) (version 2) | ecosystem: Environmental > Terrestrial > Soil > Grasslands... | reverse complement strand
AGTCGATCTTCGGGTACCGGCGCGATGAAGTCGCGAGCCACCTCGGGTGGTGGCGCGAGCGGGTCCATCCGGAAGACCGCGCGCGCGTAGAGCAGACCGCCGCGGACGCAATCCGCGGCGACGCCCCGGGATGGTCCAACGAGTACCGCTTCCGCCGCAAAGACGGCTCTTGGGCCTGGGTGGCGTCGCGCTGCGTCATCGAGCGCGATGCCGAGGGCCGGGCTCGGCGCGCGGTCGGCGCGATGATCGACATCAGCAAGCTCAAAGAAGCCGAGTCGCAGCTGCGACAGGTACTCGACACCCTCCCCGTTGGGGTGGCGGTGGTCGATCGCGCGGGCGACGTGGTACTGCACAACCCGGCCTCCAGCCGGATTTGGGGGCGCCTGATCGTGCCGGGAGAGGAACGGTATGCCAAGAGTGAGGGCTTTTGGCACGGCTCGGGGAAGGCGATCGGCCCCGAGGAATGGGCGTCGCGGCGCGCGATCGCGGCGGGGGAAATCAGCCGCGATGAGCTGATCGACATCAACACGTTCGACGGCCAGCGGCGGACGATCGAGAATTACGCGGCACCCATGCGGGATGGCGCCGGCAATATCACGGGCGCCGTTGTGGTCAACGACGACGTGACCGAGCAGGTGCGTGCCGCGGAAGCGCTGCGCAAGACCGAGCGCCTGCTGGTCGAGGCGGAGACGCTGGGACAGACCGGCAGCTGGGAGCAAGACCTCATCGGCGGAGCGATCGTCAACACGGAAGCGAATCGGCGTCTCTTCTTTGGCGACGACGCGAGCAAAGGTGTTCGACTCGAGGATTACGTCGACGTCATCCACCCCGACGATCGGGCGTGGGTGATAGAACGCCGCGGACAGCTACTCGCCGGCACGGGGTCGGGAGACATCGAGTACCGCGTCGTCCGGCCCGACGGCAGCCTGCACTGGATCTTCGGCCGCGCCACGGTGGTCCGCGACGAGTCAGGCCGGCCGCTCCGCGTGTACGGCACCAATGCGGATATCACCGAGCGCAAGCGCGCCGAGGAGGAGCTAGGGCGGCGCACCCGGCAGCTCGAGGCGCTCTCGCGCCGGCTGATCGAGGCGCAGGAGGCGGAGCGCCGCGCGGTCGCGCGCGAGCTCCACGACGACTTCGGGCAGGTGCTCACCGCGCTCAAGCTCAACCTGCAGGCCCAGGGTCGCGGTGATGCCGAGAGCATCGCGTTGGTGGACGGCGCGATCGCGCGGATGCGCGAGCTGGCGCAGGACCTGCGCCCGCCGCTGCTCGACGAGCTCGGGCTCGAGGCGTCGTTGCGCTGGTACGTGGAGCGGGAGGCCAAGCGGGCCGGGCTCGCCAACCGCCTCGCCCTCGCGCCGCTCGTGCAGCGCCCACCGGCGGCGGTGGAGACGACCTGCTTCCGCGTCGCACAGGAGGCACTCACCAACGTCATCCGCCACGCGCAGGCGCACGCCGTGGACGTCGAACTCAGCGCGGCCAACGGAACGCTGCAACTCATCGTGCGTGACGACGGCCGCGGCTTCGACGTCCCCGCCGCGCGCCAGCGCGCCGTGAACGGGGGGAGCCAGGGCCTGCTCAGCATGCAAGAGCGCGTCGCGCTCGCCGGCGGCGACCTCGAGATCGACTCGGCACCCGGCCGGGGAACGACCGTGCGCGCGCGCTTACCACTCACCGCGGGCAGCGACACATGAGTACGCTGCGACTCCTGCTCGCGGACGATCATGCGCTGGTGCGCGCGGGTATGCTCGCGCTCCTGAGTGAGTTGCCAGGCGTCACGGTGGTGGCGGAAACAGGCGACGGCCGCGAAGCGCTGCGGCTCATCCGTGAGCGCAAACCCGACATCGCGCTGCTGGATATCTCCATGCCGGGACTCAACGGCCTCGAGCTGGCCGCCCGCGTGGCACAGGAACACCCGGCTACGCGCGTCATCATCGTCTCGATGCACAGCGACGATGAATCGGTGCGGCGCGCGCTGGTCGCCGGTGCCGCGGGCTACTTGCTCAAGAATTCCGACCGCAGCGAGCTGGAGCTGGCGTTGAACACGGTGGCGCGTGGCGATACATGGCTCAGCCCGTCGCTCACCAAGCGTGTCGTCGCGGCGTATGCGCAGGGCGCCCGCGCGGCTGCCGACGGGCCATTCGAGGTACTCACACCACGCCAGCGCGAGGTGTTGCAGCTCGTCGCCGAGGGGCATTCCAACAAGGAAATCGCCAGCCGCCTCCAGGTGGCGCTGAAGACCGTCGAGACGCACCGCACCGAGCTCATGGAGCGCCTCGGCATTCATGGCGTGGCGGGGCTGGTGCGCTACGCCATCCAGGTGGGGCTCGTCCATCCCGATTCCTAGGTAGTCCTCCTCCCCAATCTCCGGTCCTTTCCCGACTTCGCCCTCCGGCCCCACACGCTAGGCTGAGGCCGAGAGGCACCGTTGCCCCCGTTCGTCGGTAGTCCGCCAAGACGGAGACAGGAATTGGACGTGACCGTGCGCATCCTCCTGCTGGAGGACGTGTGGGCCGATGCTGAGCTGGTGAAGGTCGAGCTGCGCAAGGCGGGCCTGCAGTTCACGGCACGAAGGGTCACGACGCAACCGGAGTTCGAGCGCGCCCTGCGCGAGTTTCGTCCCGATCTCATCATTGCCGACCACAATCTGCCGCAATTCAACGGCGCTGCCGCGCTGGCACTCGCGCGGCAGATGGCGCTGGCGGCGCCATTCATTCTGCTCACCGGCTCGCTCGATGAGGAAAGCGCGGTGGAGTACATGAAGGCGGGAGCGGCGGACTACATCCTGAAGGACCGGCTCGCCCGCCTCGGGCCGGCGGTCCGCGCCGCGCTCGACCGCAAACGGATGAAGCAGCAGCTGGACGAGCGCGAGGAGTACTTCCGGTCGCTCATCGAGCAGGCCATGGACATCATCGCGGTGCTCGACGCCGAGGGGGCGCTTCGCTATGCGAGCCCGTCGGTGCTCCCACTGCTCGGCTACGCTCCCGAAGATCTTGTGGGGCTGTCGATCTTCGCGCTGGTGCACCCCGACGATGTCGATGACACGCTGCGTGTCTTCAGCGAGGGCGTAGCGACCGGTCAGGGCGGCCGGCTCCTCGAGCTGCGCTTGCGCCATAAGGACGGAACGTTCCGCCACCTCGAGGCCATCGGCCGCTATCTCCTGGACGATCCCCTGGTGCGGGGCGTCGTCATCAACGCCCGGGACGTCACGGAGCGCCGCACACTCGAACGGCAGTTCCTGCAGGCGCAGAAGATGGAAGCGGTGGGGCGTCTCGCGGGCGGCGTGGCGCACGATTTCAATAATCTGCTGACTGCGATTCTGGGCTACGCGGACTTGCTGCTCGATGGCCTGCCGACGCTCTCGCCGCTGCGACCGGACCTCGAGGAAATCCGCAAAGCGGCCCACCGCGCCGGCGCGCTCACGCGCCAGCTCCTGGCGTTCAGCCGCAAGCAGGTGCTGGAGATGCGCGTGCTCGACCTCAACGAGCTGGTCGCCGACATGGACAAGATGCTGCGGCGGCTCCTGGGAGAGGACATCGACGTGGTGACGAAACTCGATCCGGCGCTGGGAGCCGTGCGGGCGGACGCGGGCCAGCTGGAACAGGTGATCGTCAATCTCGCGGTGAATGCGCGGGACGCGCTGCCCGAAGGTGGGCGGCTCACGATCGAGACACGCAACGCCGAGCTCGATGACTCGTACGTGCGTGAGCACGTGCCGGTACAGCCAGGCCGCTACGTGATGCTCGCGGTCAGCGATACGGGAACGGGGATGTCGGCTGAGACGATGTCGCACGTGTTCGAGCCGTTTTTCACGACCAAGGAGGCAGGCAAGGGCACCGGTCTCGGCCTGGCGACGGTGTATGGGATTGTGAAGCAGAGCGGCGGCTACGTGTGGTGTTACAGCGAGCGGGGCGCGGGGACCACGTTCAAGGTGTACTTGCCGCGGGTTGATGCTCCCGTCGACCAACTTCCGGCGCGCGCCCCCCTCCCGCGGACGCCGGGTTCGGAGACGATCCTGCTGGTGGAAGACGAGGCGCCTTTGCGCGCGCTCACCCGGCGCTTACTCGAGAGGCATGGCTACATGGTGCTCGAGGCGGGGAGCGCGGACGCGGCGCTTGCGATCGCGCGGGAGCACGTCGGTCCCATCCACCTGCTGCTCGCCGACGTGGTGTTGCCCGGGGCCAGCGGCCCCACGCTGGCCGGCGAGCTGCTGTCACGGCGTGCCGACCTCAAGGTCTTGTTCATGTCCGGCTACACGGAGGATGCGATTGTGCATCGCGGCGTGCTCGCGCGGAGTACGGCGTTCATCAACAAGCCGTTCTCGGGCGACAACCTCGCGGCAAAGGTGCGGGAGGTGCTGGATCAGGGACGGAAGACGTAGAACGCCATCCGCGCCGAGCGCAGCCGGCTCGAACTGAAAATCCGTGTGTCGGCAGTTCGATTCTGCCCCTCACCACTTGCTGCGTAGACACTTGCTGCGTAGACACTTGCTGCGTAGACACTTGCTGCGTAGACTCAGCGCAAGGCTGCGCTCTCCGCACCACCCGGCACGAGTTACCGAACAGAACCTCACAAGTGACAAAACGGTGACATAAGGAGGGGACGCAATGAGCCGGCGGCGGGTTACCTCACGTCGAGCGCGGCGTACCCCACCACCATTCGCGACCAGGCCGACATCACGTGGCCCAAGACCAACGACGACCAGTAGATCGGAGGCAGCATGCAGCCCAGACATCGCTTCATCTTCGCCGGCGCACTGCTCGCGGCCATCGCCGCGTGCAACGAGCCCGCCGCGCCGCGCCCCACGCTCGCCGCCGAGCGCGCGGCCGTGCCGGCCGCCACCGGGCTCGATCGCTTGCAGCACATCGTCGTCATTTACCTCGAGAATCGCAGCTTCGACAATCTGTACGGCGAGTTCCCCGGCGCCGACGGCCTCGCAAACGCCGGGGCCACGAGCACCCAGGTAGACGCCAGCGGCACGCCGTATGCCACGCTACCGATGAACGCGGGCTCGCCGTTTCCGGCGACGCTCGCCAACGCGCCGTTCGCGATCGAGCAGTACGTCGCTGCCGACCAGAAAATCCCGGACCTGGTGCATCGCTTCTACCAGGAGCAGATGCAGATCGACGGCGGGCGGATGGACAAGTTCGCGCTCGTGAGCGACGCCAAGGGCGAGGTGATGGGCTTCTACCACACCGCGGGCCTGCCGCTCGCCGCCGAGGCGGCGCGCTACACGCTGTGCGACAATTTCTTCCACGCGGCGTTCGGCGGATCGTTCCTCAATCACTTCTGGCTCATCGCCGCGCGCACGCCCGTCTTCGCGGGCGCGCCCACCGCGGTCGTGGCGCGCCTGGACGCGGCCGGGAACCTGGTCGCGGACGGGTTCGTCACGCCGGACGGCTACGCCGTGAACACGGCGTTCAGCGTCAATCAGCCGCACCCGTCGACCACGCCGGCCGAGCGCCTCCTGCCGAACCAGACGTTCCCGACGATCGGCGACCGCCTGTCGGAGCGCCACGTCAGCTGGGCCTGGTACTCGGGCGGCTGGGACGCGGCCCTCGGCGGCCACCCCGATCCGCTGTTTCAGTACCATCACCAGCCCTTCATCTACTTCGCCAACTACGCCGACGGCACGCCCGCCAAGGCCGAGCACCTGCGGGACGAGACCGAATTCTTCGCGGCCGCGCGCGCCGGCAGGCTGCCGGCGGTGTCGTTCGTGAAGCCGCTGGGGCAGGACAACGAGCACCCCGGCTATGCCGACGTGATCACCGGCGAGCGCCACGTCGAAGCGTTGCTCGACGCGGTGCGCAACGGGCCGAACTGGAAGAACACGGCCATCATCATCACGTACGACGAGCACGGCGGCTTCTGGGACCACGTGGCGCCGCCCGTCGTCGACCGTTGGGGCCCGGGCAGCCGCGTGCCGACCCTCATCATCTCGCCGTTCGCCCGGCGCGGCTATGTGGACCATCACACTTTCGACACGACGTCGATCCTGGCGCTGATCGAGCACCGCTGGCGCCTTGAGGCCTTGACCAGCCGGGATGCGGCAGCCGGGGATTTCACGACCGCGTTCGACTTTTCGCAGGGGCCCCGGAACTAACCGGTCGCAGGACCGTGGCCGGGGAGTGACGGCCTCCCCGGCCCACGGAGTATTCTGCCCCCTGGCGCGGCTCTGGAGATCAGCTGCCCGTAGTGAGGATCGTGCCCGTCAGGAAATAGATTCTGTTGGGCGCCGTCTGACTGATGCTCCCCCGCAGGATCTGCCCCGCGAACGCACCGGTGCCTTGGGCGACGAGTTTGCCGGAGAACACGCCCCCGTCGAACCTCCCCTCGTAACTCCCCTCCCACGTGCCGGCGCCAGCTGTGATCGTGAACTTCCCCGACCCCGTCCCGGTCATGTCCGCCACCCTCACGTCCGACCTCCCCGTGACCGTGGCGGTCCCCGTGATATCACCGGTCACGGGTCCCGACTGGGTCTGATTGTGAAGGTGGAAGATGCCGCCGGACACCCACTGATTGCCCGGATCCGTGATCGTCAAGGTCGCCGTCGCCGTGATGTCCGTGGTCGTGGCTGCCGCGAACAAGGGTCCAGTCAGCGTGGGCGCGGACGGGGGTGGCTGCTCGCAGCCGAGGGCGATCACTCCTGCCAGTACGGTCGCCGCGGCCTGGATACGCCGTTTCATAGTCACCTCCTGTGATGGAGTCCCGAGCAGCGAATCATGGAGCCTAGGTCGGAGTTATTCTAGCCCCCGATCGCGCAGTCGGATCACCTCATCGAGCGAGGGGTTGCCGTACCCGCGCGCCTTCACGCGCTGAATGAACCCTCTCGTTACGCCGTGATCCCGGGCCCGGCGCAGTTCCGACAAGGACAGGCGCTCGTACCCCGCCTCCTTGAGCGACCTGATGTAGGACGGATCGACGCCGTGGTCGCGTGCCTCCACCAGCTCCTCGGGGTTCGCGGGCGCGTAACCCATCTCCTTCATGTCCGCGATGTAGTCCCCATCTACACCGTGATCCCGCAGGCGCACCAGGTTTTCTACGCCCAGGTTTTTGTAGCCTGCGCTGTCCAGTGACTCGATGAACTCCGGATCCACCCCGTGATCCCGCATCCGGACCAGGCTCTTCGAATCACTGAGATGATACCCCCTGGCCCCGACGTCCCGGACGTACTCCAGATCCACTCCGTGAGTCGCCATCCGCGCGAGCTCCGCGGCGGTTGGGCGGTCATACCTCTGCCGCGCCAATTCGTCCACGAGATCCAGTCCCAGGCCCGCCATCGTCATCTGGAACTGCTCCCAGGCCGTCGGGGGGGGCGCGTTGATGCCGCGCTTGGCCAGCTCGGCCACGAAATCGGGATTCGGCTGATAGGTGAAGTGGCCCGAGCCCTTGCCGCCCTCGAACCAGCCCTCACAGGTGAGCGTGCCGGCGGACCTCACAATCCTGAAGTGCACCGTCGTCCCCGATCCGCCCATCTCGGCCGCGGAGAGGCCCACGAGCTGGCTCATGGGCACGTCATCCTGGCTGTTCCAGCTATCGTGGTACCGGCGCTCGCCGTAGCGGATGGTGAGCCGGACGTTCCCCGAACGCTCACCTGGCTCAATCAACCACTGCCCGTCGGAGGGGACTGCGTGTTGTTGGGCCGAGAGGACAGGAGCTGCGAGGGACGCTACCAGGAGAAGAACGGCGAACCGCATTGGGACTCCGCGAGTGGATTTAGGGAGTTGGATGGGAAGCGCGCCCCGAGGGTTGCAAACCCACCCGAAAGCGTAGGAAAACGGCGTCGAGCAGAAGCGTCTAACGGGGACGTCGAACAACTGCGTTTTGAACGGCATCAAGCGACTACGTCAGGGCGTACGCCTGTTCGCAGAGGTTTGGCCGGTATCGCACTGGAATGATGATGCGTCCGGTCGGTCTGTGACTCATTATCGGCAATGGTTCTATATGCGGACCCGAGGAGACTTCGTGTTTCCGCAGTAGCGGAGGAGGTCGCGAACGGCTGCGCTGAGCTGGCGAAGACCTTTCGTGGCCCCGGAGCGTTTGCGCGCGGAGATCAACTCGTTCGCGCGTCGCTCTCCATTGTCTCGAACATCGCCGAAGCCTGCGGCCGAGGGACAGTGCCTGACTTTCGCAGATTCCTCCTGCATGCTCGAGGTTCCACACAGGAAGTCCTTGCACAACTGCGTCTCGTAAAACCAACGACCGAAGAGGACAGACGCCTGGTCCGCTCGTTACAAAGCCGAACAGTACTCGTTCTGAAGATGCTAAATCGTCTTTACGGCCATCCACCTCCAGACCGGTAACGCAGTCACGCTCCTGCTCGACGCCTTTCATTACGTCGTTGTTCGACGCCTTCTTCCTACGATTCTGTTCGACGCCTTTTTCTTACGTCGTTCATGAGGAACGCGACCGAAGCCGCAGCCACGACTCCTCCGGTGAGTAGCCACGCGTGTGCAGTGGCCCGCGCGAGCAATGCCACGATCAAGGCCGCCGCGACCCAGGGTAACACGCGCCCGGCCGGCATGACGAACGGCTTGTCGGCCGACCCCCCGCCCACGTCGAGCCGCCGGAGCCGCCACACGCCCAGGCAGCATGCCAGATACACCAGGAGGATCGCCACGTCCGCCATGATCGCCAGTTTGACGTACGTGCCGGTGATGGCGATGGCGCACACGATCACGCCCTGGACCGCGATCGCGACGTGCGGCGTGTGATGAGTCCGGTGCACTCTCGCGAGCGAGCGCGGCAGGTAGCCGTCCACCGCGAGGGCGAAGAGCGTCCGCGGCGTGGAGAGCATCGTGGCGGTCATGAAGCCGAAAGTCGAGACGATCATCGCGACGAGGATCAGTGTGGAGCCGGTCTGTCCGGCGAATTGCACGGCCGCCGCACCAAGCGGGGCCTTGGCCGTCTCAGGGGCAGCGAGGGCGCTGCCGAGGATGCCCTGGGCGACGAGCTGGACGGCGATGTACAGCACCCCTACACCAGTCACTGCAAGGGCGATCGCGCGCGGCACGGCGCGGGCCGCATCGCGCACCTCGCCGCTCACCTGCAGCGCCGATTCCATTCCGAAGAACGCAAACATCAGAAGCAGCCCCGATTCTCCGAGCCGCGCGAGCGGAGGGAATGACCCCAACGCGAGATTCTCCGCTCGGACGTGCGACAGGCCGAGCGCCACGAACGCGATGAGCGGGACGATTTTCGCGACTGTCGCGATGCTGCTCACATGCGACCCCAGCGCAGCACCGCGGATGTTGACGACGGCGAGGCCGCCGTAGACCGCGATCAGGAGCCCGGCGCGGGGCAACGGGCCGCCGAGGCCCTGAAGCAACCCGCCGACGGCGTCGGCGAAAACGGTGGCGACGGCGCCCATGGCGAGCGTGATGCCGAGCCAGAGCAGCACGCCGCACAAGAACCCCGCGTAGGGGCCGAGCGCCGTCCCGACGTACGCGTATGGGCCGCCGGTCTGTGGGACGCGGCTGCCGGCCTCTGCGATGCAGAGGGCGACGAGCGCCGTCGCCACGGCGCACACGAGGTAGGCAAGGGGAGCCGCGGCACCGAGGCTCGCTGCCATGTGCGCGGGGAGCACGAAGATCGCCGCGCCGACGGTGATGTTGAAGATGGCGGCGGCGAGCCCGCGCCCGCCGATGACTCGACGCAGCGCGGGCTCGTGAGTGGGAGGGGCCGGTGAGGCCATCCTCCAAGGTACAGGGTCTAATGCCGGGCGTCCCGACCTGGTACGCGCGGCCCGCGTAGGCTGCCGCGGGGTACAACAGTGGTTCATTCCTGCGGGATGTCGCTGAACAATTGCAGAAAGGAGACTCCTATGACCGCTCGCCGTCTTCTGGGCAATTCGCTCGTTCTCTGTGCCGCGCTATCGCTCGCGTGCTCGGGAGAACGCAGCACCGCTCCGGCCACCGCCGACATGTCGCCCTCGTTCTCACTGCTATCGGCCTCGCCGAGCTCGCGGTTCTACGCGCAGCACAATCTCGTATCCGACGGGGCCGTCTCGGCCGACCATATGGACGCCGCGCTCGTCAACGCCTGGGGGCTGGTCGCGAGTACGACATCGCCTTGGTGGGTTGCCGACAACGGCACCGACTCCTCGACCCTTTATAACGGCAACACCGGCGCAACGCTCGCTCTCCGGGTCGGCGTCGCGAGTGCGCCGACCGGTGTGGTCTTCAACGGCGGAGCGAGCTTCGTCGTGACGAACGGCGCCGCTTCGGGTCCGGCTCGTTTCATTTTCGCGACCGAGAGCGGCGCGATCCTCGGCTGGAATCCGGCGGTCGTGGGCTCGCGGGCGGTTGTTGCGGTCGATAATTCCGGGGCGGGTGCCGTGTACAAGGGTCTCGCCATCGCCGCGACGGCCGCGGGTGATCGCCTCTACGCCACCAACTTCCACGCCGGCACCGTGGACGTGTTCGATGCCGCATTCCATCCCGTCCCAGGCGGCTTCAGCGACGCCGCACTACCCGCGGGGTATGCGCCGTTCGGGATCCGCAATCTCGGTGGGACGATTTACGTCACCTACGCACTTCAGGACGCCGACCAGCACGACGACGTCGCGGGCGTAGGGCATGGGTTCGTTGATGCGTTCGACACTCAGGGCAATCTGCTCCGTCGCGTGGCATCGCGCGGGCGGCTGAACTCACCCTGGGGGCTGGCTGTCGCCCCGAGCGACTTCGGGGAATTCAGCGGTAACCTGCTCGTCGGGAACTTTGGCGATGGCCACATCAACGCCTTCGACCTCGGGCGCTTCGAGGGCACGGGCGAGCTACGGCAGCGCGGTCAGCTCCATGCCGCCGATGGCCAGCCGCTGACGATCGACGGCCTGTGGGCACTCGCGTTCGGTAACGGCGCGGCGGCAGGACCGACGAACGCACTCTTCTTTACGGCGGGTCCGTTGGGCGAGCAGCACGGGCTGTTCGGCAAGGTCGTGACTTCTACCGTTCCCGATTAGCGGGCGCCGCGGTTGTCATCCTGAGCAGGTCCTTCGCTACGCGCGCGTGCCGCGCGCTCCGCTCAGGATGACATGCCCGCGCTCTTTTTGAGGGGGTGAGCACAAGAGAGTGCGCATCGAATCCTCCTTGGGTAAGCGCTGTGTCGGAATGATCACATGCATAATGCTACCCCGAACGCCGCCTTTCATTTCATTTTATCAATAGCCGCGCCGCGTTGTCATTCTGAGCGAAGCGCGCGGCAGCGCGCGCAGCGAAGAACCTCCTGAGCGCAGCGAAGGATCTCCTGAGCGTAGCGAAGGATCTGCTTTTTGCATCTATTTCCTCTCGCCTACACCGGAGGACGCGCGATGAGGTCGATCAAAGGGCCGGCCATATTCCTGGCGCAGTTCGCGGGCGATGCGCCGCCGTTCAACAGCCTGAAGGCCATCGCCGGCTGGGCCGCGGGGCTCGGCTTCAAAGGCGTCCAGATCCCCAGCTGGGATCGACGCCTGTTCGACCTCGCCAAAGCAGCCGAGAGCCAGACGTACTGTGACGAGGTGAAGGGCATCCTGGCCGAGCGCGGACTCCAGGTGACCGAGCTATCGACGCATCTGCAGGGCCAGCTGGTGGCCGTGCATCCCGCGTACGACACCGCATTCGACGCGTTCGCGGCGCCTGAAGTCCGCGGCAATCGGGCGGCGCGGACCACCTGGGCGGTCGAGCAGGTGAAGCTCGCGGCGCGCGCGTCGCGCCGGCTCGGCGTGACCGAGCATGCCACGTTCTCGGGTGCCCTCGCGTGGCCCTACTTCTATCCCTGGCCGCAGCGGCCGGCCGGTCTGATCGAGACGGCGTTCGACGAGCTGGCCCGGCGCTGGCGCCCGATTCTCGACGTGTTCGAGGAAAACGGGGTCAACGCCTGCTTCGAGATCCATCCCGGTGAGGATCTGCACGACGGCGTGACGTTCGAGATGTTCCTCGAGCGCGTCGGCGGTCACAAGCGCTGCAACCTGCTGTACGATCCCAGTCACTTCATGCTGCAGCAGCTCGACTATCTCGAGTACATCGACCTCTATCACGACCGCATCCGCATGTTTCACGTCAAGGATGCCGAGTTCAATCCGACCGGCCGGCAGGGCGTGTATGGCGGGTTCCAGTCGTGGGTCAACCGCGCCGGCCGCTTCCGTTCCCTCGGCGACGGTCAGGTGAACTTCAAGGCCATCTTCTCGAAGCTGGCGCAGTACGACTATCCCGGCTGGGCGGTGCTCGAGTGGGAGTGCTGCATCAAGCATCCGGAGGACGGCGCCCGCGAAGGGGCGAAGTTCATCGCCGACCACATCATCCGTGTGACCGAGCAGGCGTTCGACGATTTCGCCGGCGCCGGCACCGACCTCGCCGCGAATCGCCGGATGCTCGGCATCGCCTGATATGGTCCAGCCGCTGCGGCTCGGCATGGTGGGCGGCGGGCGCGGCGCGTTCATCGGCGGCGTACATCGGCTGTGCGCCCGCATGGATGGGCAATACGAGCTGGTCGCGGGCGCGCTCTCGTCCGATCCGCAACGCGCCAAAGAATCGGCCGCCGAGCTCGGCCTCGCGCCGGACCGCATCTACACGAGTTTTGCCGAGATGGCGGCGGCCGAGGCGAAGCGATCCGACGGGATCGAGGTCGTGAGCATCGTCACGCCGAACGACAGCCACCACGCCATCGCCCGCGCCTTTCTCGATCGCGGTATCGACGTGATCTGCGACAAGCCGATGACCACCACCATCGAGGACGCGCTCGACCTGGTGCAGACGGTGCGGCGCACCGGTCTCATCTTCGGCGTCACGCACAACTACACGGGATATCCGATGGTGCGCCAGGCGCGCGAGATGGTCGCGGCGGGCGAGCTCGGCACGATTCGCGTCGTTCAGGTCGAGTATGTGCAGGACTGGCTCACTACCAAGCTCGAAGACACGGGGCAGAAGCAGGCCGCGTGGCGCGTCGATCCCGCGCGCGCGGGTGCCGGCGGCTGCCTTGGCGACATCGGTACGCACGCGCACAATCTCGCGGGCTTCGTCTCGGGGCTTACGTTGCGCGAGCTCGCCGCGGACCTGAGCCGGTTCGTGCCGGGCCGCAGGCTTGACGACAACGTGCACATGTTGCTGCGCTTCGAGAATGGCGCGCGCGGCATGCTGTGGGGGAGCCAGGTGGCGCCCGGCAATGAGAACGGGCTCAGGTTGCGCGTGTACGGCGACAAGGCCGGCCTCGAGTGGAGCCAGGAACAGCCCAACCAGCTGCGCTTCTCGCCTGTGGGCCAACCGCCACGGGTGCTATCGCGCGGTGGTCCGAATCTCGGTCCCGCCGCGTCGCGCGCGACCCGCATCCCGTCAGGTCATCCGGAGGGCTATCTCGAAGCGTTCGCCAATCTGTATCGCGATCTGGCGGAGCAGATCCGGGCGCGCCGCGCGAAGCGGGCGCCTGATCCGGCGGCGCTGCTCGTGCCGACGGTCGAAGATGGCGCGCACGGCGTCAAGTTCATCCACGCGGCGGTCGAGTCGAGTGCGAAAAACGGCGCGTGGGTGGACATGCAGCTGAAGTAGCGCTAGACAATAAGCTCGAAAAACTTCGCGAGATCGATGTTACCGCCGGAGACAACGGCGACGATCGGTCCCGAACCAGCCTTGCCGGTGAGCGCTGCCGCAAGCGCAAGTGCGCCCGCGCCTTCCGCGATGACGCGCGCCTTTTCCGCCATGAGGCGCATGGCGCGCTTTGTCTCGTCCAGGCTCACTACGATGGAGCCGTCCACCACCGGCTGCATGCGCTGCCACATGCGCGGAAACACGCTCTTGCCGCCCGCGCCATCCACGAACGTGGCCTTCCAGTCCGGGAACACCTGCGCCGAGCCCTTGACGAACGACAGCGCGGCCGGCGCGGCGGTCTCCGGCTCGGCGCCCCACACTTTGACTCCCGAGCGCAACCCTTTCACGACACTCGCGAGGCCGGTGATCAAGCCGCCGCCGCCGATGGCGGCGATGATCGCGGCGGTGTCCGGCGCATCCTCGAGAATCTCGAGGCCCATCGTCGCGTGACCGGCGATGAAGTTCTGATCGTCGAACGGATGGATGAACGTCCCCTCGACGCCGGGATATGAGCGGTCGTCGAGCGCCTGCCAGGCGACCGCATACGGCACGAGCACGAGCTTCGCGCCCAGCGCGCGCATGCGCTCGAGTTTCGCGGCCGGCGCCGTCTCGATCGCGACAACGGTGCACGGCACGCCCGCGGCCCGCGCCGCGTACGCGACACCCTGACCGGCATTGCCGGCGCTGATCGTCCAGACGCCGCGCCGGCGCTCGGCATCCGACAGCAGCGCGACGGCGTTGGCGGCGCCGCGCAGTTTGTACGCGTTGATCGGCTGGAGGTTCTCGAGCTTGAGCCGCACGTCGGGGAAACCGGGCCCGAGCTCGAGGCGAACAAGCGGCGTGCGAACGATCGTTCCGGCGATGCGCTTCTGCGCATCCCGGATCTCACTCAACGCGATGGGACGGACCGGTTCAAGCACGCAGCACCAGCGCCGCGGCCGTCACATCCTCGACCGCGACGCCCACAGACTTGAACAGCGTAAGCTCCTCGGCGCTGCGCCGGCCGGGATCGGCTCCCGCCACCACGGCTCCGATCTCTATCACCTCGCTCCGTGAGGCGATGACGTCGCCCGATTCACGCAGCGCCGCTTCGCGCGAGTCGACGAAGACGCGGGCGGTGGTGACGAGATCGTCGTCCAGCTCGCGCCAGTCGGGACGCGTTGCGCCGATCGCATTGACGTGCGTTCCGGGAGCGAGCCAGCGTCCCTGCAGGATGGGCGTCGTCGAGCTCGCCGCGACGACAACCACGTCCGCGCCACGCACGGCATCCGCCGCCGTGGCCGCGGCCTTGACGCCATGTCGCTGGGCGAACGCCGGCGCGTTTCGAGGACTCCACACGCGCACTTCCTTGAAGGATCGAACGAGGCGCAGCGCGGCGAGGTGACTCTTCGCCTGCACGCCGGAGCCGAGGATCGCGAGCACCTTCGTGTCCGCGCGGGCCAGCCGCTCGGTCGCTACCGCCGACGCCGCGGCGGTGCGCATCTCGGTGATGAGCCGGCCGTCCATGACCGCGAGCGGCTCCCCCGTCTCGGGCTTGAGCATCACGATCAATGCGTGGTGGGTGTGGACCCCGACATTCTGAGGATAGAACGTGACGAGCTTGGCCCCGAGGGCGCCCGCGTACGCCGGCATGACGGCGAAGAAGCCGTGATGGGGAGCGACGGGGAGCACGGTGCGTACCGGCTGTACGACCTTGCCCGAGGACAACGCCGCGAGCGCCTGCGCGATGGCGGGAATAAGGTCGGGGTAGTGCAGTCGTTGCTGCACAGCCGATTCGTCGAGGACTTCCATCATGCACAGAGTCTCGCCTGCGCCGGCGGCGCAGGAACAGCGGCCTTGCCTTGACGCGCGAGCAGTCGATTGAAATTTGCCACGTCCTGCTGCACGAATGTCCTCCAGCGCGCGAGCAACTTGCTCAGATCACCACAGGAGGTCCGCGCCACCGCGAGCGCCGCGCGGGTCGGCATCTGATCGGCGTTGTCCTGGGCCTCCACCTCGATTGCAAACTCGCCATTCAAGCTCGCGAAACTCCACGCCGGCGGCCGCGGATCCCAGGGCTCGCGCGCATCCGCGAGCGAATCGCCGGCGATCGAATCCATGGTCGCGGTGAGCGCGTGGACGGCCTTTCCGAGCTCCGATGTCGTATCCTGCGGCGCGAGCGTCGCGACTGCGGCCCGCAGGTCGGCGACCAGCCGGAAGTCGGCCCACGTCGCCTCGAGTCCCGAGTACAGGCGCCGCAGGAGCGCATCCTGTGCCGCGAGCATCACGCGCGAGGCATGCGAGCGCGGATCGGGCCGAACGATCAGCGGCTGCGTGTAGCGCTTGCCATCGACCGTGAGCCGAACGGTATAAGTCCCCGGTAGTACCAGAGGACCCTCGGGCGCCATCGGTGTGACTCCAGGGTTGCCGTTGAACTCAAATCCGTGTCTGATTGCGGGCGGCGGATCGTATCGCAAGTCCCAATTGGTGCGATTCAAACCGACGTTGGTGGACAAGCCGCGCGGCGGCGCAAGCCAAAGGCTTTCCATTGGTGGACGCGCCATTTCGCGGATGGGCCGGGGCGGAACACTCGACGTGTGCCGCACCACGCGACCTCGCGCGTCCAACACGTCGATCGAGACGTCAGACGACGGCGTCGTGCCGAGCGCGTAGTAGATGATTGCACCGTCGGTGGGGTTGGTTGCCTGCGGTACCTCTTTGGGAAATGGCGTGTTGTACATCACGTTCCGTCGCAGGCGCACAGCGCCGCTCGGCGTGAAGAGCCGCGTCGAGGTCTTTGCAGGGGCTGAGCCGAATTGGCGCAGCACCACATAGTCGTCGAGCACCCAGATGCCGCGACCGTAAGTGCCCACGATGAGGTCGTTGTCGTGGATCGCGATGTCGTTGATGATCGTCGTCGGAAGATTGAGCATCAGCGATTGCCAGTGGGTGCCGTCATCGAAGGACACGAATACGCCATTCTCGGTGCCGGCGAACAGGAGGCCCCGTCGCTTGGGGTCTGCTCGCACGACGTGCACGAACACAGGCAATCCTTCCACGATCTTGGTCCAGGTCTTGCCGTAGTCACGCGTACGATAGACGTACGGGGCGTCGTCACCGCGAAAATGCTTATCGATGGCGGCATATGCGGTAGCGGCATCCAGCGGGGAGCCCTCGACCGCGGCGCGGATCGGGCGGAACGCGATTTCGGTACCGGGGATCGTGACATCGGTCCATGAGGTCCCGTGGTTGCGCGTCACGTGGATGATGCCGTTTGTCGCCGCGGCCCAGATCACGCCCGGTGTGACGGTCGAGGCAGCGATCGACCACAGCCCGCGTCGCGGCAGCGTCGTATCGCGCGGATACAGCGTGAGATCAGGACTGAGCTTCGACCACGTGATGCCGCCGTCCACGGTCCCCATCAGGTACTGATAACCTGCCAGCAGCTGTTCCTTTCCGCGCCACGTGGTGAACGTGATCGGCAGGTTGAGCGACGCGCGCAGCTTCAGCGACGGATCCTGTTCCGGCCCTACGTTGATCCATTCTTCGCTCGGATACGTGATCTTTGAGATGCTGAACCCGCTTGAGAAGAGCACGTTGGGATTGCGTGGATCGGGAAGAATCGTGCCCCACTCCCAGCCGGGCACCGGTTTCCAGTCGATCGGTGTGATTGCCCCAAGATTGCCGCGGCTGCGCGTGGCGATCGCGCCGGCGTCCTGCTGTGTCGCGTAGATCCAGTACGGGAACGAGTTGTCGGCGGCGATGTGATAGACCTGCTCCGTGGACTGATTGTACCACGAGCTCCAGGTGTCGCCGCCGTCGAAGGAGACGATCGCGCCCTGATCGTATCCCAGGAGCATGCGCTTGCCGTCGGTGGGGTCGATCCATCCCACCTGCGGATCGTCGCCGCCCGGGGGGCCGCCTTTGAAGGCAGTGAACGTGTTGCCCCCGTCGGTGGACCTATATGCCGTCACGTGGAAGGTGTAGACGATGTCGGGATTCTTGGGATCAACAAAGACACCGCAGTTGTAGCCGCCCTGGCCGTTGGCGATGCGCTTGTCGTCCGCCGCCATGTGCCGCCAGGACGCGCCGCCGTCATCAGAGCGGTAGAGGCCGAAGCCGCCGATCAGGTAAACGCGTTGCGCGTTCGTCCCGACCGCGATCGAGACGATGCCGCTCAGTGCTGGCAGACCATTCCCGCTGATTTCGCGCCAGGTGACTCCGGCATCGGCGGATTTGAACAAGCGCGTCCGCAGGCGCGCAGTGTCCGGGTCGGGTAGGCGCCCGGAACCCGGAGGGAAATAGTCGTAGATCGTGGCGGCAAAGACCACATCCGGTGTATCGAAGGCGCGGGCGAGCGACAGTGCACCCTGCCGATCATCGACGGTGAGCGTCTTGGTCCAGCTCGTGCCGCCATCGGTCGAGCGGAACACGCCACGACCGGCCGCCGGCACCCGGACGTCGCCCAGGCTCGCCACGAGCACCGTGCTCGGCGCTCGCGGGTCGACCAGGATCGCCGGGATTTGCTTTGCGTCCTCGAGCCCCATGTGACGCCAGGTCCGGCCGGCATCCGTCGATTTGTAGACGCCGTCGCCGAGTCCGTCGAGGAATGAGTCGAAATCGCCGCCGCCCACGTAGATCACGTGGGGATCGGACGGCGCGACGTCGATGGCACCAATCGACGACACGCTGATTATGGAGTCGAAGACGGGGAACCAGGTTTCTCCGGCGCTCGTCGTTTTCCACACACCGCCGTTGGCCGCGCCGAAATAGAAGACGCCCGGTTGGCCGATGGCGCCCGAAACGGCTGAGACACGTCCGGCACGGAATGGCCCGATGTTACGCCAGGCGAGCGCCGTGAGGAGTTGTGGATCAGCTTGTGCATGGAGCGCTACGGGGACGGGGACGAGCAAAACGCAGAGCATCAAGCCCGTTGGTGCGCGCATAGATGAGCCCGGTGAGGGAGACCGGGCTCAATGTACGTCAGCTGACCGGTGGGTGGCGAATCACGCCCATGAACAGGATCGTCCCCGACAGATTCTCGCGCAACGCAAACACAAACGGCCGGTCAATCCGAACGGGTGGCGGTTTGCAGACGCAGACCACTCCGACCACGACCGCGGTGACGGCCGCCGCTTCGGTGCCTTCCTCGTTCACGTCGACATACGTCTTATGTAGTACGTCCGTGATCGTCAATCCGCCGGCTCGATTGATCCTGCTGAAGTCGGCGGCGTCGGAGAACGCGACACCCATCCCGAGACCGGTCAGCGGATTCACGAGTGAGAGGCTGTTCTCGAGCTTGAACTTGGGGAGGTACAGCTCGGCGCTGGTGGTGTCGAGCGCGGCGATCCACGAATTCCAGTCATCCAGCGACAGGACGGAAAGCACGCTATCCACCGTGAGGCCCTCGCGCGGCAGCACGATCGTCATCGAAAAAGCGCCGCCGCCGTACGGCAGCTCGATGATCCGCGCGCTCGGCGTCCACGTCTGCCGGATCGTCGCCTCGGTTCCGTACGTCATCGTCGGAACGTTCACGGTCGACCCGTCCTGCAGATGGAATGGCAGCGGGGCGGTCAACTTCTTGTCGAATTGCTGCATCCAGTCGCCCTTGAAGTAAATCGCGTTGATCAAATACATCACCACGTCGCCGGGAATAGCCGCGATGATGTCCGCGATCTTGCCCTGCGTTTGCTCATTGACCCAGGCGTTGATCGTCGGTACAGCGGTTGGCGCCGTGAAGTCGAGTGCTGCGACGCGCGCATCGTAGTAGGTCCGATTGGCGTCGAGGAACGGCTGCTCGACCGTGAATCCCAGCCGATACCAGATCGAATTGGCGATCTGGAACTTGACGCGTGGATCGAGCCCGCGCAGCAAGGCGATCAGACTCTGGTTCGCGTGATTGACTTGATCCACGGTCATACCGTCGAGCTCGAGGGTCGATCGCATCGCGTCCTCGGTCGTGGTCGCCGCGCCGTTGTATGTCATGCCGAGCGCCATACCCACCGACAACGGCGACACAAACAGGTTGGGGAGGGTGTCCTGGAGCTCACTGTACGTTTCCCGGAGCAGCTTCATAGCGAAGCGGTTATCGGCCTGGATCAGCTGCTGCTCTTGCGCCGTGAGCGCGCGGGGCAGGGCGGTGATGCGCGGTGAGGCCTTGGAACTGACGGGGTCCTTGGTACAGGCTACCGCAACCAGCACGAGGGCAATCGCGGGCAGACGCACAGATCTCATGACGGCCTCCTTGTGCAGACGATACCCTCGCGATTGCCGGGGTCGTCACCGTGGCGCGGTCGCCACGGGAGGGCTACTCCGGTAGGCGACTACCGCATCGGACACCTCACTGGATCACTCTCTGCCCCGCCCGGAATGCGCACGCGATACGTCCGGCCGCTCGCCCCTGACCATCGCACCTCCCACCACGCGAGACCACCGCGCCGCGACCGCAGGTGCATCTCGAACGCCGGATCGTCGTCCCAGCTCACGACCGCGCGAGACGGGTTGTCCACGACAACCTCGACGCGCGCGTGCGCCGAAACGTCGCCGCTGGAGACCGGCCACTCCGCCGCCCCGCCGAGCTGGAGCCAGGCGTACAGCGTGTCACCCGAGCACCAGATTCGCTCGATCCGCGGTGGGGGCACTCGCGTGGAGGACTTCCGTGCGAGAACGTGCCGCTTATGACCCACGACGAGTTCGAGGGATGGCGCCGCGCTGGGGGGGAGACTATCTCCGGTAGATACCGCGGTGGCGAGGCGGCTGAGCACGCGCCCGAGCATCGCCGCCTCGCCCGGGCCGTAGATCGTCGAGCCGCCTTCGTAGTACTGCGCGGTGTATTCCTCGGGCGTCGTGACGTACTCCATGTAGCCGTTCGCGTGACCCAGGATGAGCGCCGCAGTCACCGGCAGCCCGGCCTCGCGGGCGCTCGCCAGCAGCTGCTCACGCATTCGCCTCCCCGCTGTCGTCGTCACTTCAGCGGGGACGGCACCGATCACGCGATTCCCCAGACGCAGCACCATGACCTGCGCGTAGGAGGGCAGATGCGCGCTGATGAACAAATGATTCGGCAGGCCGCCCAACGCTGCGTCAAAAAGTTGGCGCTTGTGCGCCTGGCATCCCGGTACCTCCGGATTGGGCGAACCCTGCTCGAGGCCGACATTGAACAGCCCGAAAAGGTGCCACCCGTCAATCCGCGTGTGGGCGTCGTCGGCGCCGACCAAGGTGCTGAGGCCGAGCGCGGGCTCGGAGCAGATGCCGAGCGCGCGCGCGCTATCGCGCAGGAACAGCGTCGTAAATGCGCGGCCCAGCTCCAACCGCTCGGTGAGCGTCGCCCCCAGGGCATCGAATAACGCCACCGCGCTGTCCCCCACACTCTTCCCGATCACGGCGATCGCTTCGCGCGCCGCATGGCGGCAGGAGGCCAGGTGGGTGGCGGTGGGAGCGCGCCACTCCCACAACGTCCGCGCGAACGGGCTGTTGAGCGCGGGCATCGGCGCGAGCGTCGGGACGTTGCAGCGGCTCTGCGGCGGCCACGCCGGCGATACATCGCCCTCGGCGCCGTTCGCGAACAGGTACACCGCGCGGGGCACGAAGCCTCCGTCCGGGTCGATGTGGCGCTCCAGACGCCGCTCGACGAGGCCGTGAATGTCGGGGTCGAGCAAATCGTTCGATGGAGCGTTGCCCGTCCCATGCATCGCGAAAATGCTGAAGGCGCCGGCAGGTCGGAACGTGCCGCTCGCCGGGTCCCGCAGATCGACCCGCAACATCGCGAGCTCCGGATCCACCAGCCGGTATTCTTGCGGGAGGCCTGGCGCGCCCGGGGGCGCGATGGGCTGAGGGATGTTGCGCAGAATGGCGGGAAGGCTGCGGATTCGCGTTTGACCCCAGACGGCCCGACTTCCCCACGCCACACGCGCCGGCCGGAGATCGGCCACCGCGGCGTGAACCGCACGGGCAATCCGCGCCGTGAGCGAATCGACCATCACGGGATCGAAGCCGGCGACCGAGCTTCCCTCGTCATTGTATCCGGCGGCCTCGAAGAAATGACTGGGGCCGGCGTGCGTATGGGTCGCCGCAATAACGAGGCGATCCACGCCGATTCCGTCGGTGCGCGCGGTGAGCGCCGCGACGCGGCGGTGCAGCAGGGACGAGCTGAGGGGGAGATCGGCGACGACGAGCGCCAGGCGATTGCCGCCGCCGTCGGCCAGCACGAGCACGCGCGCATAGAGTCGCAGCCTAATCCCTCGCGACTCAGCGCCCTCAGGACCGTTGCCCGCCAGCCCCACACCGGGCGGCGGCGTGATGTCCACGCGGGCGAAGCCGGCCCGCAACGCTGCTTCACCGGTGGGTCGCGGCGCCGGGCTGAGGGCGCCAGGCGCGCGTATGCGTGTGGGACCACCGCACGCGACGAGCACGATAGCCGACGCTTGGAGTAGCAGCGCTCGGCAGAGACTCACGGTGAGTTCCGCCTGTCGCCACCGAGGACGATCGTGATCCCCGACCACAGCCACACGACGAAGTCCCGACTCCGACCCGGGCCGTCGAACTTCGTGGCCGCATCGACATTGAGCTGCGACCGAGCCCCCAAAGCGAGCGTTGCCGACCCGATGCCGGACAGGTGTCCCGCCCGCAACTCCGTACCCAGACCGAGGCCGACATGCGTGATGCCACGCCTGGCGAAGTTGGCAAGCTCTCCGGGCCGCGTGGGGCTGGGCCCTTGCCCGACGTTGAGCCCCATCTCGGTCTGGATGAACACAAAGGCATACGGCGGAAAGGGCCACCCGAGAATGGGGAGATCGAGCGACGCACGGAGAAATGCTCCATGCACCCGCTCGACATCCCACCAGGCTTCGAACGTTGGGTTTAGGTAACGGCTGGTCGTGGACACCGAGGCGAACAGCTCCGTCGTGTTACGGGCAGAGCCTACGCCGCCTTGCGCCGGGTCGCCGTGGAAGGCGTACCGCACGACGCCCGCGTGCAGGCGTGTTGGTCCGAGAACGAACGAGGCCTGCCCCCAGATGTCGTCCTCGCCGAGGCCTCGGGCACCGGCCCCGGTCTCGGATAGCTCGCCTGGCGAGGCGCGGTCCAGCTCGTAGTAGAGGACCGCGCCGCTCTCGAGCGAGATGCGGTGGACGCGGAGTCCGATGGCCAGGGATGGCTGCGCGACCAGGCCCGCCGCTCGGGAGACGCCGTGCCACACGTAGCGTCCACCGGCGGACACGTCAGCGCGCGCGGAGACTTGTGCGGCGGCGCGTGGAGCAACCACCGTCAATCCCGTGAGATACAACCAGCCATATCGCACGGGGTCTAACGTACCTCTCTTAGAGAGTCTTGAGAAATGCCACCAGTGCCGCCCGGTCCGCGGGCGGCAATGCCGCGAATAAATCGCGCGCGCGCGCACCCTCGCCGCCGTGCATTTCGATCGCCTGCTCCGGCGTTTTGGCGCGGCCGTTGTGCATGAACTGCGTTACCAAGCGCATCCCCATCAGCGGCTCGGTGCGGAACTCACTCGGCGTCGCGAGCCCGAGGCAGATGTCGCCAGCGCCCAGCTCCGGACCCATGTCGTGCAACAACAGGTCCGTGTACGCCGCCACCTCCTTGTGACGCAACGCCGCGATCGGGCTGTCGCCGGTCGTGAGTGTCGGGATGTGACACCCCGTACAGCCCACCCGCGCGAAGACGTCGCGGCCGTGGCGCGCCTCGCCCGACTGCTTGAGCGGCGCGGGCGGAGCGAGCAATCGCACGAACGCGTCGGTCAACTCGAGGCCGCGCTCGCCGAGCTCAGGATCGGGTGCCGGATCGGTTCCGTCGGGCAGCGGGTTGCCGGTGACGGTGCCCTCAGCCGGGACCGAAGGATTCGTGATGCCGATCTCGACCTGAAACGCGCCGTCGTTGAACTCCCGCAGCGTCGGCACGAGCGCCTTGCGCCCGAACCGTCCCAGCCGGCCGTCGAAGAAGCGATTCGGCCGGCCGGAAATACCATCGTGATTGGTGTCGTTGGGGTCGGCGTATGAGAGAATCACGGAATCCGGGACGGCGTCGAGCAGCCCGAAGCCGAAGATGTCGGGAGTACTGCGCTCGGCGACGACCGTGGCGACCGGCGGCCGCGGCTCGGCGTCGATGCCGAGTGCGGCGTGGAGCGCGGGGGTCACGCTGTCCTGGAACACCGGCCCGCCTTCGTCGGCGAGCTCGTCACACATCGCACCGGCGCGCTCCGGATGGAATACGGCCGCATGGTGCTCGACCTCATCGCCGTTCGCACCGATGACGGGGTCCTCGTGGCACTCCCCGCAGCCGCTGGCATTGAACAGAGGACCGAGACCGACTTGGGGCGTGAACGTGCTGTCGAAGATGGCGCGACCGCTGTCGAATTGCGCTCGCTCGGCGGCGGAGAGACCACGCAGCGGGTCGCCCGGTTGCGGCGGCCGGGGGCAAGCGGCGGCGCCGCACAGGGCGACGAGAGCGATCCAGCGGCGCCTCATGGGACGCCCGCGTCCATACGGCCCACGCGTTCGATGGTATACGCGACAAAACCCGTCGGCCGGCTCCCGAACGAAACGCGGATCACATCCCCGGGCTTCAGCTCGGCCAGGCTGATCGGCGCGCCCTGCGAGCCTTTCTGGTCGGTGATCGGAACGGCGGCAGGTACCTGGAGGTGCACGACGCGGAGCGCGAGACCCACGCCGGTCGTGACCTCGAGCGTGCGGGCACCCGTGTCCACTGCGCGAATTGCACCCCGCACGCTGTCGTGCGGGGTGGTGGGCTGCTGTGCGGCGAGTGCGAGCGGTGCAATGAAGGAAGCGAGCGACAGCAAGCTGACTCGGTGCATAGACCCTCCTAGTTCAACTCCTACTCTAGTCGCCCTGTGCTGAAAAACACAACCCGGGGCTTAGTGCCTGCCCGACGCGCGTTGTATGTTGCAGCGTCCCGGCCGTCCCCTTCCTTTGGAGGCTCCTGTATGCGTGCCATCCTCGCCGCCCTCGTTCTCCTGACGGTCCCGACCGCCGATTGGGAACTGCTGGGAACGCGACGCGTGAACTTCACCGTCGATCATGACGCCATTATCGTGGGCGCGCGCGAGGGAGGATTCACCGCGATCAAGCTCGAAGTCGCCGGCGGCAATCTCGAGATGTACAACATCAAAGTCACGTTCGGGAATGGACAATCCTTCTCCCCCGAAACGCGCATCCAGTTTCACCAGGGCTCCTGGAGCCGCACGATCGATCTGCCCGGCCCCGTCCGGATCCTGCGCCGCGTCGATTTCTGGTACCGCAGCCGGCTGCGCCCCGCCCGGGGCGCGGCCACCATGCGTCTCTTCGGCCGAAAGTGAGCGCTGCGCTGGGCGCGATACTCGCGTACGCCATTCTGAGTCGAATGGCGTACGTGCTGTTTGTGGGATTGGCACTGCGGCGTCGGGAGCGGAACGGCGTGCCCACCGAGCGGCGCGAGCGTGCCGAAGCATTCCGACGCTTCCGGCGGACGGCTGCGGTCATCATGTATCACGACGCGTTCGCCTTCGTGGTGCTCTGCCTCGCGACCCGCAACACCTGGCACCTGGCGCTGCCGGCCGTAATAACAGTCTCGGTAGGTGCACTCTTGGTCATCATCGGTCTGGGCGCGAAGCTCTGGGCCGCGCGCACGCTGGGCAGCGACGCCTACTACTGGCACAATTTCTTCGATCCCGAAGCCGCAATTGGCCCGGTCTCGAGCGGCCCCTACCGGTTCATCTCGAGCCCGATGTACACGATTGGCTACTTGCAGACCTACGGCCTCGCGCTCATGCTGCGCTCGCTCCCGGGCCTCATCGCCTCGGTCTTTGCCCAGGTCACGATTCTCGCATTCCATTATCTCGTCGAGAAGCCGCACTTCGAGCGCCTGCATCGCTCTAGCTGAGCGCGCCGCGACGCTTTTTATTCTGATCCGTGACACGACCCACCGACGAACAGCCCGCGCTCGCTGAGTGGGCGCGCACGTTGCAGCGCCGCATCCGCCAGCGCGGCATCAACGCATTCATCCTGCACGGCCCCGGGGTGCGCGACATCCATCCGCTGGGGACCCGGCGCCGCGGCACCATCGCCGAATTCCTCGCCGAAGTCATGTTCTCCGATCGAGCGGTGATCATCCTCTACGACCGGGGGTCGGGAATCCGGTTCACCGATCCGCAGGCGGAGCAGGACTTTCGCACCGTCCTGAAAGCGTACGATCGGGTCGGCGGCACCAACCTGGCCCAGGCGCAGCCGCGCGATCCCGACCGCGCCCTGCAGCTGCTGGAGACCTACCTCCTCTATCAGCTGAAGGAGAATCCGCGCTTTTCCGCGGCGGTTATCATCGACTTTGCAGAGACCGTCGCACCGGCCGGGAATCCCGGCCAGCTGCCGGTGGAGGATCGGAACACGATCGTGACGCTGCGCCGCTGGTCTGCCGATCCGCTGTTTCTGCAGCGCCAGGTCACGTTCTGTCTGGTCTCAGAAAGCACGGCGGCGCTCAACGAAGCGCTGGTGGCCGACGCGCGCACCTTCGAGCTGCTGGTCCCGGTGCCGGACGAGCGCGAGCGGTACTCCTTCCTGGCCGGTCGTGGGGCCACGCCCCAAACGTTCTCCCGCATCGACGCGCGGAAGGTCTCGGTCCTGACGTCAGGGCTGACCTGCCTACACCTGGAAAGCCTTCTGGCAGAAGCAGATTCGAACGGCGCCGCGCTCGATCCGGACGCGCTCACCCGCGAGAAAAAGCGCCTTATAGAGGAAGCCAGCGGCGGACTGCTGACATTCCTGACCAGCACGACCGGGCTCGATGCCGTCGCAGGGAACGAGGGCGCGAAAGCACTCCTGCGCGAGACGGCCGCTGCGCTGCGGCAAGGCCGACTCGACGTCGTCCCGATGGGCTTCCTCGTGTGCGGCCCCGTGGGCACCGGTAAAAGCTTCATGGTCCGCTGCTTTGCCGCGGAGATCGGGATTCCGGTCGTGGAGCTCCTGAACTTTCGCTCGATGTGGCAGGGGCAGACCGAGGCCAATCTCGAGCGGATTCTCGGCTTGCTCGATGCGCTTGGGCCGGTTGCCGTCGTCATCGACGAGGCCGACGCGGCGCTGGGGAACCGCGAGATGAGAGGGGCGGACTCGGGCGTCTCGGAGCGCGTCTTCGCGTCGTTGGCCGCCTTCATGGGCGACACCCGCCGCCGCGGCAAGGTGATTTGGTTCCTGATGACGTCGCGTCCCGATCTCGTGCCGGTCGACCTCAAGCGGCAGGGTCGGGCCGAAGAACACATCGCGCTGTTTCCGCCGTCGACCGGAGAGGAGCGGGCACGCGTGTTCGAGAGTTTGCGCGCGCGGCTGCAGATCCCGCTCGAGCCCGGGACCGACGCGGCCAAGCTCTTCAACGACGTGCCGTCGGCCATGTCCCCGGCGGACATCGAGGCCGTTCTGGTGCGTGCCAGCCGCCGTATGGCGATCGAAAAACAGCCCGCGCTCGCCGCAAAGCTGCTCCAGGAGCTGATCGCCGATTTTCAGCCGCCCGCGTATCCGGCGGAGCTCGAATATCAGCGCCTGATTGCCGCCTTCGAGTGCACCAGCAGGCAGCTGCTGCCCCCCGATCTGGCCGCGCTGTCGCACGACGCCATTGCCCAACGGCTGAGCGAGCTCCGTGCCGTGCTGGGGCGACACGGCGACGTAGGGAGTCGGTAGATGCGACACGCTGTGCTTCTACTATATGTCCTGGCCGCCGGCTGTCACCGCGGCGGCGGGGGCGGCGCCGCCCCCGACGACCAGGACATGGCGACGCCGGAACAACATCCCGACGAGCACGCCGCGATGGCCGCCGAGCATGCAATGGCGGGGATGGTGTCGAACGAAGATCTGCATATGCGGCTCACGCCGCTGCGGTCACCCGCCCCGGGCGACTCGACGCGCGCCGCGGAGATTCTGGCGGTCATGCGGCGCGAGCTCGCCCGGTATCGCGACACGCACGCCGCGGAAGCGGACGGCTTTCGCAACTTCATCCCGGCCGCTGCCGCGCCGGTCCAGCACTTCACGAAAC
>Ga0209056_10001273_pt1 | contig 27572 bp, 28 predicted proteins | sample GraSoiAngelo_114_FD_185876 | JGI IMG/M metagenome (GOLD analysis project Ga0209056, IMG submission 185876) | Grasslands soil microbial communities from the Angelo Coastal Reserve, California, USA - 14_0903_13_40cm (SPAdes) (version 2) | ecosystem: Environmental > Terrestrial > Soil > Grasslands... | reverse complement strand
GGCCTGCGCGACGCCGTTCGAATCTGAATGTGCTTCGAGCACGCGGCGCGCGGCGATCTTGTCGCCGCCATCCAGCAGCTCGCGCACCGCCTCGGCGCGCGCGCGCCCCGCCCCCGGCGAACCGGCCATCATATCAGCCCACCGCGCCAGCGCGAGGCCGCGGACGCGATGGCCCTCGGGCGTCGTGAGCGCGCCCGCGAGATCGGCGAACCGTCGCAACGCGCCCGGTGAGTCGCTGTCCGCGGCGACCAATGTCGGCTCCAGCGCCGCCCACGCTGCGGTGGGCTGTCCCCAGGTGAGCAGCACCTCGGCACCGAGCCGGCGCGCGCGGGGAGAAGCGCCGGGCGCTATCAGTGCGCGGCCGACCCGGTCATGCATCGGCGCCGGTGCGTCGGCGAGCTGGCTCGCCGCATTGGCCAGGGCATCGGGCCACCGCGTGACCGCGCGCGCCCATTCCGTGGCTGACGCCTCCCAGTTCCCGACGCGTTGCTCGAGCTCCGCCAGCTCGATCGCCAGCGTGCCGTCGCCACCGAGCGTCTGCCTGCCGGTGAGGAACGCGCGACGCGCCTCGTCCCACATGCGGCGATCGGCGAGCGCGAGGCCCCACTCGCGATAGGGCGCCTCGCTCTGCGGCACGCTGGCCGCCCAGCGGCGCGCGATCGCTTCGAGCGAATCTGGTTCGTTCAACGCCGCGTACACCCGCAGCTCGAGACTGCGCAACGCGTGACTCTCGGGCTGGCGCGCGCGGGCGTTTTGCACGAGCGGGAGCAGCTCCGGCATGCGGTTCAGCACGAAGAGCGTGCGCTCGAGACCGAGCAGCGCGGGGATGTTCGTGGGATCGCTGCGGACCGTCGTGAAGTACACTGACGCGGCGTCGGCGTAGCGACCGGAGCGCTCCAACTCGAATCCCGGTCCGATAGCCTGACCCCGAGCGACCCGCCCGGGGGTAGCCGAGGCGAGCAGTACCATGGCCGCGACCGCGGCCCCCTTACTTCTTAGGCTCATTCAGGCGGCGGAAGTACTCGAGCACCATGCGCCGCTGCTCGGGCGTGAGACCGGTGAGCTCGTCCCACGTGGGATAGCGGACCTTTGGCCCTGTGCCCGTCGCCCCCGGGAGGAGCGTGGCCGGAATGTGGACGCTGTCACCGCCCGCGGAGCGGCTGGTGCGTTCCTTCTGCTCATCCGGCTCGTCGCCCGAGAGGCTGCGGCCTGCGTCGAGCAGCTTGCGGTAGAGGCGCTCCTGTCGTGCGATCGTTCGGGCGTCGAGCCGTCCCGCTTCGAGCTGCCGCGCGAGCTCGCGCGCTTCCTGCGCGAGCGCACCCGCGGCGCCGGCATCGCCGCCGGCTTGGAGGCGTTCCAGCTGCTCGGCGAGTTGCCGCTGGCGGTTGGCGAGCTCCCGCACCCGCTGCATCATCGCGTCGCCGCCCATCCCCATCATCGGCAGAAGTCCCTGCGCGTCACCGTTCATGCCCTGCTGCTGTTGCGCCATGCGGGCGAGCTGCTCGATCGCCTCCTGGAAGCCGGATCCAGACTGCGCTCCGGCGACGCGCTCCGCGGTCCGCACGAGTGCGTGCGCCGTCGCGTTGAGCGCATCGAGCGCCTGCTCCGCGAACGGGGCGGCGGTGGCGGGATTGGGATCGCCCTGCTCGAGCTGTTCGCGCGCCTGCTTCATCTGGTTCTGCGCATACCCCAGCGCGGCCTCGAGCTGCGGCGATACCAGCGCGTGCCGTCCCGCGGCGGCGCTGATCTCCTGCTCGATCGCGTGCGTCCCTTCTTCGACGGCGGCCTGGCGCGCGCGCGTGGACGCGCCCGCTTCACCGTCGCGCAAGGCGTCGGCAACTTCCTCCTGCCGCCGCGCGAGCGCCGCCGTTTCGGCGAGCGCGCGATTCAGGGCGTCCAGCGTTTCCTGTCTCCACGCGGCCGCCAGCGAATCGCGCCGCTGCCGCAACGCATTCGGGAGCTGCGCGAGCGAGTCGGCGGCCTCCTGTCCCGATGTCCTCGCGCCGCGCGAGTCGCGCTGGCTCGCGGCGTTCGCGGCTTCCTCCATGGCGCGTTGCGCGCGGCGCGCGGCGCTCTGCGCATTCTTCAGGGGCACGGTCTCGCCGGCACGGTCCACCCCTTTGGCCAGCGAATCGGTGGCCGCGGCGAGATCGCGCTCGGCGGCAACCGCCGCGGAATCGGGACGCTGCGCCTCTTCCCTGGTCCACTCGGTCTGGCGGCGCTCCAGGTCCTCGGCGTCCTTGGCAAGCGACGCCAGCTCGCCCTCGAGCGCGGCCCGTTTGAACAGCTCCTGACTCCGCTCCAACTCACGCCGCAGCTCCTGTTGCGCTTCGGCGAGGCGTTGCAGGGCCTGGCGGGTCGCCTCGGGATCGAGGCGCGCGAGCGCTTCCTGCAGCTCGCGGAGCCGCTGCTCGAGCTCGGGCGTGAGGGCCCGCTGCAGCAGCTCCTGCACCTCGCGCAAGCGATTCTGGAACGCGCTGTCGTCCACGCCCGCGGCCTTCGCCGCCCGCGCGATCTCTTCGACCGCCTGCGCCAGCTCCTGGACGCGCTGCGACATCGCCGCCTGATCGCGCGCAATTTCCTCAGCCCGCTGCGTGGACTGGAACGACATCGAGCCCTGCTGCTGCTGGCTACTGCGGCCCTCAGGCCGTCCGGCCGTCCGGCCGTCCTGGTCTCGATTTCGTTCCGACGCGAGATCGCGCGTCCGGTCGCTCAACTCGCGCTGCGCGGCCGACACGGAGTCCGCCGCCTGGGCGACGGACCGCGCCGCCTCGCGCGCCTGGGCCCGCAGCTCCTCCATGCTCGGCAGCCGCAACGCGATTTCGGCGCTGCGGCCGGGGTGCGGCGTCGGCGCGTTGTCGAGCGCTTCGACGTACAGACGCAGCGTGTCGCCAGGGAGCAGCCCGCGCTTTTCGGCATCGAGCCGTCCCTGCACGATCGCCCGGTCCCCGACCCCGCTCACGTCGAGCGACTCCCGGACCGCGTCGAAGACGCGGCCGGTGCGGCTCACTCGCCAGCTCACCACGGAGAGCCGCGAGATCCCGTGATCGTCGCGCACATCCGCGACGAGCGGCTGGTGCAGCGAAAGCGGCAGCGTCGTGTCCCGGCTCGGGACGGGCAACGTGACGACGGGCGCCGAATCGGGCACGATCAGCAGCCGCAGCTCCGGCGCGACGCCTTCCAGCACGGACCCGTCGGCACTCAGGGCGCGCAGTCTCCAGGTGCCGCTCGCCGCGGGCGTGAAGCGGCCGTCGATGCGCGTGCCCACCACGCGCAGCTGCTCGACGCGCGAGTCGAGCGTCCAGGCGGCACTCCCGAGCGGCACACTCGCGGTCCCGTTGGTCAGGACGGTCGTACCGGCCGGTAGCGGAACCACATCGGGACCGACCAGCAGCGGCTCGTCGGCGCGGCTGAGATATGAAGGAAAGCGCGCGGTGAGTCCGAGATCGGCGAGGAACGCCGGCAGGGCGACGTCGATCTTGACCTCGGCGCTGCGGCGTCCGCCGCTCGACGCGCGGAGATACAGATCGGATTCGATCGGGCCGACATGCTGAACGACGCGGCCGTCTTGATCGAGGGCAAGCAGCATCGGCTTCCACGGCTCGCCGGGCCCGCGCGTCCACAACGTCGCGCGCACCGCGCCCGGGACGGTGACAGTCGCCGTCACACTGCCACCGCGACGCACCGTGCGCTGATCTACCACCAAGCGGACCGGCGCGCGCGCTTCCCGCCAGGTGCGCACCGGATGCCAGAATGCCGCCGCACGACCAGACGCGGGCGAGCCCGCAAGAAAGAGCAGCCCGCCCGTGAGCGCCGCGCCCGCACCGTACGACACCCGTCGCAGCGTGGTGCGCCGCATGGCGCTCGAGACGCCTGGGGCCGCGAGCGACACCACGGCGGCGGCCCGCGTGTCCGCAGCGAGGAGCAGTGCGGTGCTCGAACCAGTGCCCTTGCCTGCGGTGGGACTGACGACTCCGACGATGCTTCCGGCCCGGCCACCAGCCGCGCTCTCGATGAGCCTGCCCAGCGCTGGCGCGGCGGCTTCATGGCGCGTGCGGAGCACCGCCCACGTCGCCGCCGCGGCACTCGCGACGATGAGGGCCCACGCGAGCGTCACGCCCGACACCGCCGGCGACAACGCGAGCCCGAGCGCAGCCGCCGCGAGCGCCGCGCCGACGCCTCCGAGCAGCACGGCGAACGCCCGCGCGCGTGCGTGGGGCGCCCCCAGGCGACGCAGCCGGCGCGCCGTCTCGGTCATTTGGTCCCGCTTACCGCGTACGTGAAGAGATTCACGCCCATCCGCAGCGCCGCCTCATGAAGCTCAGGGGGGTCATGGTGGACATCGGGATCCTCCCACCCGTCCCCGAGATCGGACTGATAGGAGTAGTATACGACAAGGCGGTCTCCCAAAAAAATGCCGAACCCCTGCGCGGGCAGCCCGTCGTGCTCGTGGATCTTGGGAATCCCCTTGGGGAAGGCGTACACCAGGTTGTAAATCGGGTGCGTCAACGGCACCTCAACCAACGGATGGTCCGGAAAGACGCGGGCGATCTCGCGCCGGAACGACGCGTTCATGCCGTAGTTGTCGTCGGCGTGCAGAAAGCCGCCCTGCTCCAGGTAGCGCCGCAGATTCCTCATCTCGACGTCGGAGAAGTGCACGTTCCCGTGACCGGTCATATAGATGTAAGGGACGTCCCAGAGCTCCGGCCCCGTTAGCGTCACGACGCGCTCGCGATCGGTGACGGGCAGCGTCGTCCGCTCGCGCAGCGCAGTCAGCAGGTTCGGCAAACTCGAGGGGTTCGCGTACCAGTCGCCGCCGCCGTCGTAGTGGAGGCGACCTATTGTCAAAGAGGCGAGAGAATGATGGAATGATGGAATGATGGAACCGACGCTTATCAGCAATGTCATTCCAACTTTCCATCGTTCCATCGTTCCCTCAGAGTTCGCTAACCAGCCGGTACGCGGTGTTTCGTGAGATTCCGGTTTCTTCCGCCAATCGATGAGCCACATCCTTCCGCGAGAGCCCCTCGGCGAGCAGAGCCTTGGCGCGTTTGCGCGGGTCGGGCGGCGGCGCTGCGACGCGCTGCTTCCCGGTCCCCGCGAGCACTACTGTAACCTCTCCCCGCACCGGGGCCCCTGCATAGTGCTCTGACAATTCCTGCAACGTCCCCGCACGTGTCTCCTCAAACACTTTGGTCAACTCTCGAGAGACGGCTGCCTGGCGTTCAGGACCACACACCTCCATCAGGTCGCCGAGCAGTTGCGTGACGCGATTGGGTGCCTCGAACAGCACCACCGTCCACTCCGACTGAGCGGCGGTCAAAAGGAAACGGCGGCGGTCGCTCCCTTTGCGGGGCAGGAAACCGAGAAACAAATAGCGGTCGCCGCTGATCCCTGATACTGAGACACTCGCAGCGACGGCGTTCGGACCAGGGATTGTGACGACCTGAATGCCTCGTTCTCTGGCAGCGGCCACCAGCGCGACCCCAGGATCGCTGATCGCGGGTGTGCCGGCATCGGTGATCAGCGCGACGTCACGGCCATCTGTAAGGATGCGCAGGATACGCTCGAGGGCGCGGTCCGATGAATGCTCGTGGAAACTGATCAGCTCGGCGTGCGAGCCGGCGTGGTGCAGCAGCGGTTTACTGTGGCGCGTGTCTTCGGCGGCGACCACCGCCACACGCTTCAGCGTGTCGGCGGCCCGTGGTGAGAGGTCGCCGAGGTTGCCGAGGGGCGTCGCGACGACGTAGAGGGTGCCGGCCACGTCACCACGTCACCCGCCAGGGGAGCTTCCCATAAAACCCGGCGGCCTGGAGGACATAGCGGTGCTCCCGGGTTGCGTCCTTCAGCACCTTCGTCGCGGTGCCCGGCATCATCACCTCCGCGCCTTCGAGCAGCTGCAATGCCCAGTCGGTCAGCGCGCCCGACAGGTCCTCGGGCCGCACCACGGCGTCGGGTGTATCGGTGCCGCGCGGCACGCTGAGCAGCGCGAGTGCCTCATGCGTGTCCACGATGGCGGCCGTGACTTTCTGCGCGCGTCGCCTGGCTTCGCCGGGAAACTCGCGCTCGACCGCGTCCACGATCCGCGGTACGTGCTGACCAACGCGGTCGCGGCCTGGGCCGGGAGATCGTCGGCAGCGGGGAATGTGCCCGCGGACATCGCGGGCGCACCGCCGGGCCCTGCATCGAACAACGACTCGAGATAGCGGGCGGGCGGCACGTTGTCGGGCTTGTCGCAGAAATGCCCGCTCAGATATTTGCCTTGATCGAACTTCAGGTAGGAGACCCGGCCGTTCGAAATCAGTTCCAGCACGCCCGTCACCTTTTCTTGCTGCAACACCGGAAAGAATTTCTCCGGCTCCTTGACGTCGATGCCGCGTGGCTGGTAGGCGCCCGCGCAGGCCGTGTACATCCACGCGAGCTGCTCCATCGGCGCGGCGCAATAGGTGAGATCGCCGCGTTCCACTTCCGTGCGCATGCGCTTCAACGCTTCGGTGATCGTGATGACGTGACGTCCTGCGGTGTGCAGCGACGCCGCGTTGACCGCCTCACCCTTCCGGAAGAACAGCAACACGCACTCGTCGGGCAGGTGCGCCGCGAGATAGCCGTCGATGCGGCCGTCGCGATCGCGCTTGGCATAGGCGAGCAGGTTGTCGAGATGAATGAATGCGAGGCGGGTACGATGAATAAGCCGGTTCACCTGCGGAAATTGGAGATCCGCGAGGCGAACCGGCGAATTCGTCAGGCGAGCGGTGCTCGCGCGCATCGTCCTCCGGTGCGGAAGCTACAGAAGATGTTGGTCGATCTTTTGCTCGAACGCCTGCGCCGGATAGGCACCCACCAGCGTGTCCACGTGGCGTCCGTCCTTGAAGAATAGAATACTCGGAATCGAGCGGACGTTAAAGCGCATCGCCGTCCCCTGATTGGCGTCCACGTCCATCTTCACGATCTTCACCTTGCCATTGTACTTGCCGGCGAGGTGGTCCATGATCGGCGCCACCATGTGGCACGGCCCGCACCAGGTCGCCCAGAAATCGACCACCGCGAGCCCCTTGTGTTGCTCCACTTCCACCAGGAATGTGGCGTCGGTGACCGCGGCGAGATGCTTCACATCTTCCATAACCCTTCACGCTCCCTCGATAGACGTTAGTTTCACTTTCTATGAACCCGTCTGTTGCTCACGTCGGCATCGCAGTCACCAGTATCACAGACGCACTGGCCTTTTATCGCGACGTCCTGGGACTCACGCCGGGACGGTCCGAAACCGCTGATGGCGCCACGATCATCAGCCTCCACTTCGGCGACGTGGACGTCGAGCTACTCGAGCCGAGCGATCCCACGAGTCCCGTGGCAAAATACCTCGCGAAACGCGGCCCCGGCATCCACCACGTGTGCTACCGCGTGTCGGATCTGGACGCCACGCTCGCGCGGTGCCGGGCAGCCGGCTATCAGCTGGTCGATGAAACGCCCCGGCGCGGGGCCGGCGGACGGCGCATCGCTTTTTTGCATCCCAAAACCACCAACGGCATTCTACTGGAGCTGACTGAGTAGGTGGAACGCCCGTCGCTAGGGCCTGGTTCCCGTCCCCGCCTGCGGGCAACGCCCGCCCGGACTCCCCGCACTCTCGAGGTGCACGTCGTAGACCAGCCAGCCGCCGCTGCGCGTGCGCACGAGGTCGATCGGCAGCACCTGATTGCAATTCGTGCGCTGGAGCTCCACGCGGAAGGTCCGCAGCTCGTCGTGACCGGGCACGACCAGCGGGCCTTCGATGATGCGATAGCCGGTGTGGTCGAGGTACTTCTGGATCACCGTGAGGCGCTGGTGCAGGACGGCGGGATTCATGTTGTCGGCCGCCGGCCCCCGCTCGGTGCCCCAGAGCTGGCCCATGCGCGTGAGATCGTTTCCCTTGACTGCAGTGAAAAACTGTGCGACCGACTCGTTCATCGACTGCGGGACCGGCGCTCCTGCCCCAGGATTCTTCCCGCAGGCGGCGCTGCCGGCGAGCACGAGCAGAGCAAGCGCGAGTCGTCGCTTCACGAGGCACGACCTGTCGACAAGGTGACCCGAAGGTAAGACACCATGCGTCTCTACGTCAACATTGATCACGTCGCGACGATCCGTGAAGCGCGCAAAACGGACGAGCCCGATCCCGTCCAGGCGGCCGCCGCCGCCGAGCGTGCGGGCGCCGACGGCATCACGGTTCATCTGCGCGAGGACCGGCGCCATATCCAGGACGCCGATGTCACCGCGCTCGCGCGCAGCGTGCGCACCGTCCTCAATTTGGAACTGGGCGCCCACGCCGAAATCGTCCGGATCGCGGCGCGCATCAAGCCCTTTCAAGCAACGCTCGTCCCGGAGAAGCGACAGGAGATCACGACCGAGGGCGGCCTCGCGCTGCGCAAGGGCGACAGGAGGCTCGCGGGCGCCATCGCGCGCCTCAAAGACGCCGGGATACGTGTGAGTTTGTTTATCGACCCGTCCTTGAAGACCATCGATATCGCGCAGCAACTCGGTGTCCCTGCGATTGAAATCCATACCGGCACATATGCAAATGCGTCAAAAATGACTGCGTCGAAAAAGACGGCGTCAAAAGAAGATGCGTCAAGAGAAGAACATCGCGAGAAAGCGTTGAATGAACTGCGTAAGGCTGCGGCGCATGCCAAAACGATTGGACTTGCCGTCCACGCGGGCCACGGCCTCACCTATCAGAATGTCCAACCGGTCGCCGCGATTCCGGAGATCGAGGAGCTCAACATCGGGCATGCAATTGTGAGTAACGCGGTGTTCTGGGGATTGGAGGAAGCGGTGCGCCGGATGGTGGCGCTGGTTTCAGCTCCCGGCGTCGATGTCGCACCGGATCGGCGCGGCGGGCGCCGAGTGCGTGAGCGCGCCGATGGCGATCAGTGACGCACCCGCCTGGGCATAGGCGCGCACGACATCGACGGTGATGCCGCCCGAGGCCTGGATCGTGACGGCGCGACCGGCCCGCTGGGCCCAGGCGGCGACCCGCTCGGGCGGCTGGTTGTCCACGAGCAGGTGCGTGACGCCGGCGGCCAGCGCCGCCTCGAGCTGCGCATCCGATTCCACCTCGACGATCACCGGCAACCCGCGGGGCGCGGCGCGCAACGCGCCAGCGAGCGACTGACCGGCCTGCGTTACCAACGTCCAATGATTGTCCTTCCAGAGCACGGCAGCCGCGAGCGACGCCCGGTTCTCGACGCCTCCACCCGTCCGCACGGCATACAACTCGAGCTCGCGGAGACCAGGAGTCGTCTTGCGCGTGTGGGTGATCCGCGCAGCGGTCCCCTGCACCGCATCCACCGCGCGTCGCGTCAGCGTCGCGATCCCCGATAGTCGCTGGACGAAGTTGAGCGCGACACGCTCGCCCGCGAGCACGGCCGCCGCGGCGCCGCGGACCACGGCCAGCGTCGCTCCGGCGTCGGTCCACGCTCCCTCCGGGAGACAGGGCGTCATCGCGGCGTCGGCGTCGAGCTGCTGAAAGACCGTCGCCAGGATGGGAATACCCGCGACCACGAATCCGCCCTCCGCGACGAAGCGCGCTGCGACGCGGCGCTCCGCGAGAGCCCCCAGGAGTTGCGTCGTCACATCCTCGGTCGCGCGGTCTTCGGCGAGCGCGCGCCGCACTTCATCCAGGCCGAATGGCACCGGGTCAGCCAATCGCGAGCATCCGGTCGATGGCGCGCCGTGCCCGCGACGCGACCTCGGGTGCGACGGTCACATCGTACTGCAAGTCGCGAAGCGCGTCGCGCAGTTTTTCCAGCGTGATCTGCTTCATGTAGCGGCATTCGGCCGACTCCCGGGCGGCGATAAACTCCTTCCCTGGATTCTCGCGCCGCAATCGATGCAGCACGCCCGTCTCCGTCGCCACGACGAAGCGCCGGGCGGGAGACAGGCGTGCGCGCCGCATCATTTGCTCGGTGGAAACGATCTGGACACGCCCCGCGGCCCGGTCGCCCTCGGTTTCGGCATAGTACATCGCGCTCGTCACGCAGCCACACTCGGGATGCACGAGGAACTCGGCGTCGGGGTTTTCGACGCGCCGTTGCTCGAGGGTCTCCCGGGTCAGCCCGGCATGCACGTGACACTCACCGAGCCACACGTCGAGCGGTCGGCCCGTCACTTTGCGCAGGTAGTTGCCCAGGTAAAAATCCGGCAGGAACAGCACGGGAACGTCGGGCGGCAATGCATTGATCACGGCGACCGCGTTCCCCGAGGTGCAGCAGTAGTCGGCCTCAGCCTTCACCGCGGCTGCGGTGTTCACGTACGCGACCACGAGCCCGTCGGGGTGCGTCGCACGCCAGGCTCGCACGTCGGCCGCCTGAATCGTGCTGGCGAGCGAGCAGCCGGCGGTGGGATCGGGACTCAGAATCCGCTTCTCCGGATTCGCGATCGCCGCCGTCTCGGCCATGAAGTGCACCCCGCAGATCACGAGGATCGGCGCATCGAGCTCCGTGGCGCGACGAGCCATGGCGAGCGAATCGGCGACGACGTCGGCGATGTCCTGGATTTCGGGCCGCTGGTAATTGTGCGCGAGAATCGCAGCATGGCGTTGCGTCCGCAGCGCGTTGATCTCAGCGAGAAGATCCTGAGTCGTAGTGGTTCGTGTGGAGGCGCCCATCGAATACCGCTCCCATTGTTATTGGTGCCGAGGCTGAGGGGCCGATTGGGTAACGCCTCGGTTCGTCGGGGATGACGAACCGCTCCCAGCCTGGAACGCGCGTCGCCGCGCGTCCGTGTGAATCATAATCGGGTTGTGAAGGGCCTACTCCGCCAGGATCTGATGCACGGTCGCGACCGCAATCGAGCCCTCGCCGACGGCCGACGCGACGCGCTTAGTGCTGCCGCTCCGCACGTCGCCCACCGCGAGGACGCCGGGAAGGCTCGTTTCGAGCAGATGTGGCGGCCGGCGCAGCGGCCACTTCGCGGCCGCAAGGTCGTCGGCAGTCAGCGCCGCGCCCGTCTTGATGAATCCTTTGTCATCGAGCGCCAAACAGCCGGCGAGCCACTTTGTACTCGGCTCGGCGCCGGTCATGGTGAACACGTGCCGGATTTTCTGTTTCTCCACGGCTCCACCGCGACCGGTGCGCCAGGCGATCTGCTCGAGATGCCCGTTGCCTTCGAGACCCACGATCTCCGTGCGAGTGTGCAGCTCGATCGCGGGATGTGCTTCGATGCGGCTGATCAGGTAGCGCGACATCGTCTGTGCCAGCCCATCCCCGCGAATGAGCATGTGCACGCGCTTCGCGGTCTCCGCCAGGAACATCGCGGCCTGGCCCGCGGAGTTCGCACCGCCGACGACGGCGATCTCCTCGTCGGCGCAGAGCTGCGCTTCCATGCGCGTGGCGGCGTAGTACACGCCGGCGCCCTCGAAGCGCGACAGATTCTCGACCGCGAGGCGCCGATACTCGACGCCGCTCGCGATGATGATCGCGCGGGTGAGCAACGGATCGCCGGTCGCCTCGCTGCACTGCACGCGGTACGGCTTCGTACTGCAGTCGAGCCGGGCGACCTTCCTCGCGATGAGGATCTTCGCGCCGAACTTCTGCGCCTGGTCGTATGCGCGCCCTGCCAGCTCCTGGCCGGAGATGCCGAGCGGGAAACCGAGGTAGTTCTCGATGCGTGAGCTCGTTCCCGCCTGACCGCCGGGCGCGTTCCCTTCGATCATTACGACGTTCAAGCCTTCCGACGCCGCGTACACGCCCGCGCCCAGCCCTGCAGGACCCGCGCCGATGATAACGAGGTCGCAGACCGCGGTCCGGTCGATCGAGGGATTCAATCCCAGGCAGTCCGCCACCTGCTGAATGGTGGGATTGCGCAGCACGACCGTGCCGCGGCAGATCACCACCGGGATGTCGCCGGCCTTGACCTGGAACTGGTCGAGCATCGCCTGGCTGTCGGCGTCGGTGTCGAGGTCGACGAACTTGTAGGGATGTCCGTTGCGGGTGAGAAACTCGCGGATGTGCAGTGATCCCTGACAGTGATTCGAGCCGAGCAACAGCACGTCGCCGAGGCCCTGATCGATCAGCTGGAGGCGGCGCAGGATGAAGGCGCGGAGGAAAATGTCGCTCAACTCGGAGTCGGTCTGAATGAGCTGGAGCAGATCATCCCGGGCGACCTCGATGACCTCAGAGTGCATGCTCGCCTGAATGCGGGCGAGGAAGCGCCCGCCCGCCAGGATCGACCGCTCGCCCGTGAACATCCCCTCGCTGAAGCTCGGTACTTCCTCACCGACCCAGCGCGGTGGGCGGACGAGGTCGAGCCGGCCCGACACGACCACGAATATCTTCGTCACCGGCTGGCCCGCTTCGCCGACGGCCTCGCCCGGCTCGACTGTGCGGTGCCGGCCATGGGGCTCGATGCGCGCGATCTGCGCGGGCGTCAGTCGTGGAAACGCTTCGGCCGCTCGGGCGGCCTGGGCCGGGGTTGCTGGAGCGGCTGGGGCTGCGGTCATGGCTTGAATACTATCCCCCAAGGGAAGAGCTTCCGACATGGCTCAACAATGCAAGCATCTGGCGCAGGTTCGCGACGTCAAGGCGAAAACGCCTGACGGGTGCGAGGAGTGTCTGGCGAGCGGCGACGAGTGGGTGCACTTGCGGCTCTGCCTCGAGTGCGGCCACGTCGGCTGCTGCGATGATTCGAAGAATCGGCACTCTACGAAGCATTTCTACAAGACCAAGCATCCCGTCATGCGGAGCTTCGAGCCGGGAGAAGATTGGGGCTTTTGCTTCGTGGATCAGCTGATGTTTGAGCCCGCCCCACGGCCACTATGAGGCGGTTGTGCTGAGAAACGTGACAACCTGACGGATCACGGCCGGATCGCTCACGATCCGGTGGTGCCCTAACCCACTCGTCGTCACCAGCTCGGCGCCCGGCCAGGTCCGTGCGATCGCCGCGCCATCACCCCAGCCCACCTCACGATCGTCCCGATCGTGGATCACGAGCAGCGGCACCCGCATGTCGGGAGCGAATGCGGGCACGTTCAGATCCTTCCAGGAAAAGCCGAGCCGCCGCTCGAGCCGACCGCGCATCGACGCCATGACCGGCTTGTCGATGCCAAGCAGCGCCTCGAACTGCGCGCTGTAGCTGTTCACGTTGGCCGACGGGGCGAGGAACACGGCGCGACGGATGTCGAGACCTCGCTCGATCGCGAGCGCCGACGCGAACCCGCCCACCGAATGCCCGACGACGTAGCTGACGGGCCCGGCGGCATTCACCACGGCCTGCGCGGCGCGGGCAACCTCGGGGCCGGAGCTGAGCCGACCCGCAGATGCGCCGTGTCCCGGGGCATCGAACGTCACCACGCGGTAGCCCTGATTCAGGAGTGCGTTGCCGAGGTCGACGAAGCGGGCGCCGCGGCTCCCCCAGCCATGGACCAGCAGGACTCCCGGACCGCGCTCGCCCCACGACCACACCGCGACGCGTCGTCCGCCGACGCGAACCGTGAAGCGCTGCGCCTCGCGCAGCCAGCGCGCCATCCGCTCGCTGATGGGACGGCGCGGCGGCGTGCAGAAAATCCGCTCGGCCCACAGCGCCGCGAGGCGGGGGGATGCCCGCTGCACGGCGCCGAAGGCCGCTCGAGTCAAACGCAGGGTTGCGCTCATGGTGACCGATCAAGACCTCAACGCTTAGTCACCGGTAACAGTTTCCACTGTAACAGGCGTGCTTGGCGGGGGAAACCGCCGCCTGGCGAGCTGCAAGCCTGCGCCGGCAAGTCCGACGACCAGTGCGGCCAGCCCCCACCCCGCCCCGGCATCGCGCACGCCGAGCACGGCGTCGAGTGACAGTGGGCCGGGGCCAGTGAACGCGAGGCTCAACGCCGCGATCCCGAGAATCAGCGTGTACTCGTAGCCGCCGTTGTGGGCGAAGAAGCCCTTTTGAGCATGCGCGCTCACGCCGGCGACGACCATGACGGCGAGTGCGAGCGCTGCGGCCACGGGGGTCGCCAGGCCGAGTGCCAGCAACAGGCCGGCGCCTACTTCGGCGAGTCCAGCCGCCAGTGCGGCGCGCCGTCCGGGCACGAAGCCGAGCTGTTCCAGGAAGCCGCCGGTGCCGGTCAGGCCGTAGCCCCCGAACCATCCAAACAGCTTCTGGGCGCCGTGCGCGGCCAGCGTGAGGCCGACCACCAGGCGCAGAATCAGGATTCCGATACTCATCTGATATCCTCGTACTTTCTAGTGGAATGGTCCTATCAAACGGAAAGGAAGTTCGCCATGTTACTTCCCGATGTCAAGGGGCTTTCATTTGGGAAGTCTTTGCGCTACACTTGGCGTCATGACGAAGCCGGTGGATTCCCAATGCCGCACGTTCCAGACTGCGATCCAGGTTCTGGGTCGCTCCTGGAACGCGCTGATCCTCAATGTCTTGCAGGTGGGTCCCCTGCGGTTCAGCGAGCTCTCCGAGCGCGCCAAGGGTCCGGGGGACAAGGTGCTCTCGGCGCGGTTGAAGGACCTGGAGGCCCGCGGGCTGCTCGTGCGGCAGGTCGTTCCGGGGCCGCCCGTGCGCGTGGCCTACGAATTGACGCGCAGCGGGCGCACGTTCGGCCAGCTCGCCGAGGCGATCGAGCGTTGGGGACGGGAGCTCGTACAAGAGGCGAAGCCACACCGGCGATAAAACACAATTGGAGCGTGATTGCTGTGTCGGGTAATACGGGAATAGAAGTTGGCATCGACAGTTTCGCGGCAGCGTACGACGAAGCAAGCCTCGCGGTCGGTCCATCACAGCGGCTGCGGGATCTGGTGGAGCAGATCGAACATGCCGATCAGGTAGGTCTGGATGTCTTCGGCATCGGGGAGCACCACCGGAAGGACTACCTCGACTCCGCACCCCCGATCATTCTCGCGGCGGCGGCGACGCGAACGCAGCGTATCCGGCTGACGAGCGCCGTCACCGTCCTGAGCGCCGCCGATCCGGTCCGCGTCTTCCAGAACTTCGCGACCCTCGATCTGCTGTCGCAGGGACGCGCGGAGATGGTCGTCGGGCGCGGCTCGTTCATCGACGCGTTTCCGCTCTTCGGGCTGCGGCTCGAAGACTACGACTCTCTGTTCGCGGAGAAGCTCGACCTGCTCCTGAAGATCCGGGCGCACGAGCATGTGCATTGGTCGGGCCGACACCGCGCGGCGTTGACCGGTCAGGGAGTCTACCCGCGCCCCGTGCAGAATCCGCTCCCGATCTGGGTGGGCGTCGGCGGCACGCCGGAATCGTTCGTGCGGGCGGGGACGCTGGGGCTTCCGCTGATGGTCGCGATCATCGGTGGTGAGACCCATCGTTTCCGGCCGCTCGTCGATCTCTATTGGGAAGCCGCCGAGCGCGGTGGACATCCGCGGGATGGGCTAAAGGTCGGTGTCCACTCCCTCGGCTATGTCGCCGCCACGACGCAAGAGGCGGCGGATGACTTCTTCCCTGGCTACGCTCGCGCCATGAATTCCGTCGCGCGAGAACGCGGTTGGCCGCCCATGTCCCGCGCGCATTATGACGCGCAGCGCGGGCCCACCGGCGCGCTGTTGATCGGTGAGCCCGACGAGGTGGTCGAGAAGATCATTCGGCACAGCGATGCGTTGGGCGGGATTTCCCGCATCACCTTTCAGATGAATGCCTCTTCCCTGCCCCACGCCAAGCTCATGCGTGCCATCGAGCTGCTCGGCACGCACGTCGCGCCGGCATTACGCCAGGAAGTTGCGAAGGAGATTGCATGACGGTGACCGTAGACAAAGCCGATCACGTCCGTGGATCGGGGCCGGTCACGATCCTGGTCTATGGCGACTACGAGTGCCCCTACACCCGCGCCCTGGAGCTGGTCATCCGGCAACTCCTGACCCGGGACGGCGATACGTTCCGTTACGTGTATCGCTACTTCCCACTGCGCGAGATCCATCCGCATGCCCAGATGGCGGCTGAGGCGGCGGAGTCAGTGTACGCGGTTGGTGGGGCGGATGCGTTTTGGCGCACGCACGATTCCCTGTTCGCCGATCAGTATCACCTCGAGCCGGCGGACCTCGAAGAGCGGGCCACGGCGACGGGTGTCAACTTGCGCGCCTATCTCACGGCGATGCAGACACACCAATTCGCCGAGCGGGTCGAGCGGGACGTGCAGAGCGGCATCGCGAACGGCGTGGAGGGCACGCCGTCCGTTTTCATCAATGGCGAGCGCTATCGCGGCCGGCGCGATGAGGCCAGCCTGCGGGAGGCGATCAAGAGCTACACCTGAGCGCTATGCCGGCGACGAAACGGCTCGCTTCGGAAGCACCCAATCGGGCCGAATGAAGTGGCAGGTGTATCCGTCCGGATAGCGCTCGAGATAATCCTGGTGCTCCGGCTCCGCCTCCCAGAACGGACCGGCCGGCGCCACCTCCGTCACAACTTTTCCTGGCCACAAGCCCGAGGCGTCGACATCAGCAATGGTGTCGTACGCCGTCTGCTTCTGACTCTCGTTGGTGAAAAAAATTGCCGAACGGTAGCTGGCCCCGACGTCGTTGCCCTGACGGTTTTTTGTCGTGGGATCATGGATCTGAAAGAAGAACTCGAGCAACCGCCGATAGCTGATCTGCCGAGGATCGAAAATGATCTCGATCGCCTCGGCGTGGGTGCCGTGATTGCGGTACGTGGCGTTGGGAACGTCGCCGCCGGTGTAGCCGACCCGCGTGCTGATCACGCCCGGGTAGCGTCGCAGCAGATCCTGCATTCCCCAAAAGCAGCCACCCGCGAGCACCGCACGTTCGGTCGTATCGGTCATACTGAAGTCATCTCCAATTGTGGGAAGTATAGATCGGCGCTGCTCCAGTAAGGATCGGGGATTATAGCGGTTCCCGGGCGCTAGGGCGCGCGTAGATTCGTTGTCGTGACCGCGCCCCCCCCGGCCTCCGCCTGGAGTCCGCTGCGCCGGCCCCTCTTCCGCAATCTCTGGATCGCCGACGTCGCCTCCAACATCGGCACCTGGATGCACGACGCGGCGGCGGCGTGGCTGATGACGCTGCTCGCACCGTCGCCCCTCCTGGTCTCGCTCGTCCAGGCGGCCACCACGCTACCACTGTTCCTGCTGGCGCTTCCCGCCGGTGCCCTCGCGGACATCTTCGACCGGCGCCGGATCCTGCTCATCGCGCAGGTGTGGTGGTTCCTGACCACCGCGGTGCTTGGCGTGCTCACGATCACCGGCGTGATCCAACCGTGGATGCTGCTCGTGATCACCCTCGCCATCGGCGCCGGCAGCGCGATCGACTTGCCCGCCTGGCAGGCCATCATTCCCGAAACGGTGCCGCGCGAAGAACTGCCCGCGGCGGTCGGACTCGGCAGCATCGCGATCAACATCGCGCGTGCTACCGGACCAGCTCTGGCGGGCGTCATCATCGTCGCCGGCGGACCGGGGCCGGTGTTCTTCATCAATGCCGTCTCGGTGCTGGGCGTCTTTTTCGTCCTCTGGCGCTGGCGGCGCAAGCCTGTGCGCGCGACACTCCCGGCGGAGCGCCTCGCTTCGGCGATGCGAGCCGGCGTGCGCTACGTGCGCTTCGCCCCCGCGCTGCGCACGGTCGTCGTCCGCACCGCCGCGTTCGTTGGTTTCGCCAGCGCGCTCTGGGCGCTGCTGCCCCTCGTCGTGAAGGTGTCGCTCAGTCGCGGGCCCGTGTCCTACGGTGCTCTCGTCGGCAGCCTCGGCCTCGGTGGACTGCTCGGCGCGTCGTTGTTACCAACGTGGCGCAAGCGCTGGTCGACGGATGCCATCACCGCGGTGGCCACCGCCGCGTTCGCGCTCGGATGTCTGTCGCTCGCGTGGGTGACCGCTTTTCCGTTGCTGATCGGCGCCATGGTCATCGCGGGCGCGGGCTGGCTCACGACCTTGTCGAGTCTGATTCTCGCCGCCCAGCGCGGCGCGGCCGAATGGGTGCGCGGCCGGGCGCTTTCGATCTCAACGTTGACGCTGTTCGGGTCGCTCGCGATCGGCGCGCTGCTGTGGGGCATCGTCGCGACGCGAGCCGGCACGCAATGGGCACTCACGGGTGCGGGGATCGCTCTGCTGCTTGGCCTTGGCCTGATACCGCGCTTTCGGCTCGCGACCGCCGAGGCCGACAACCTGGAACACTCGCAAAACTGGCCCGATCCGGTCGTAGCCGGGAACCTCGACGCCGAGGCCGGGCCGGTGCTCGTCACGGTCGAGTATATCGTCCAAGTGGATCAGCGCGCCGCGTTCGTCGACGCCATGCGCAGCCAGCTGCGGCCGATCCGCAGTCGCGACGGCGCCGTCTTCTGGGAGCTGTTCGTGGATTCCGCGGATCCGCGGCGGTGTGTGGAGTGTTGGCTCGTGGAATCGTGGGCGGAACATCTTCGCCAACATGATCGGACGACGCAATCGGACCGCGACGTGGAGGAGCGCATCCGGGCGCTCGTCGTCGGTCGCGAACGCACCACGCACTACATCGCGTTGTCCCCCACGGGCGAATCTACGGCGTAGACGTGGTCACCTCCCGGATCTCGATCTGGGACTTGAGCGTCCGATGCACCGGACACTTGTGCGCCACTTCCATCAGCCTCTGCTCCTGCTCCGCCGTGAGCGGGCCCGAGAGCTTAACCTGAGTGTCAATCCGATCCAGCAACGTGTCGTCCCGGACCACGCAGTCGAGGCAGTCCTTGGCATACACCCGCGAGTGACTCAAGCGGATCTCGACGCTCTCGAGCGGCCACTTTTTCGTTCGCGCATAGAGCGCAATGGTCATGGACATGCAAGAACCGAGTGCCGACATGAGCAGGTCGTACGGACCGGGTCCACGGTCCGTGCCGCCCGAGGCAACCGGCTCATCCGCGGTGAGATGATGACGGCCGGCGCTGATTTCCTGGACAAACCCCTTCACTCCGCCCCGAACGACCACGAAACCCTCTGCGTCAGCCATAGAATGCCTCCCGTCGGTAAGGTACCTTCCGAAAACGTCACAAGGAGTCTCGTATGCTCACCACGGCGCCGATTCGCGCCTATATCCCGGCGTCCAATATCGAGCGGGCAAGGAAATTCTACGAGCAAATCGTCGGACTTGAGCCCGCAGAAGAGTACGCCGGCGGCGTGGTCTACATGTGTGGCGGTGCCGAGGTATTTCTGTATCCGACTCCCAATGCGGGCACGTCAAAAGCCAGCCAGGCTTTCTGGCAGGTGAAGGATGTCGAAGCCGAGGTCGCCGATCTGAAGGCGCGCGGCGTCGTCTTCGAGGAATACGCGATGCCGGGCATCAACACGAAGAGCAACATCGCCACCGGCGGCGGCGCCAAGGCCGCGTGGTTCAAGGACAGCGAGGGAAACATCATGGCGGTGGTGCAGCGGATGGCTCGCACGCGTCCTTAGGGTACCCGCTGGGCCAGCCACGTCCGTGCAATTTCGGCGATGTCCTCGTGCTCCACGTCGGCCAGCGCGTTCAGCCGGCGCATCTCCGCATCGGAGATCTTCCCACCCAGCTCCGCCAGCGCTGCGCCAACGACAGGATACTTCTCGAGCACACCTGCTCTGACGACCGGCGCTGCCTGATACGGCGGGAAGTAGCCGCGATCGTCGCGCAAGGCAACCAGCGCGAGTTTGTCAATCTGTCCATCGGTTGAATTCCCGGCGATGACATCCACGCGACCGTCCGCCAATGCCCGGTAGGTGAGCCCCAGATCCATCGCCGTCGGCGGCTGTGAGAAGGTCAGGCCGTACACTTGCGCGAGACCGGTGAACCCGTCCGCGCGTTCCAGAAACTCATACCCAAACCCCGCCTTCCACCGCGGCGCCACGCGGGCAAGGTCGGCAATCGATCGCAAGCTGTAGCGCTCCGCGTCGGCGCGTCGCACCAGGATCGCGAACGTATTGTTGAAGCCCAGCGGCGCCGTCCAGCGCAGTTTGAAATCGCGCGCATACGCCGCGGCGACGAAGCGATACACGCTGTCACGGTCTGCAATCGGCGGCTGCTTCAGAATCGCGGTGAACGCGGTCCCCGTGTACTCGACGTAGAGATCGATTTGGCCGGCGGTAATGGCCTGGTGGCACACGAACGTCCCGCCGAGGTGAAAGCGGCGCTCGACCGGAAGCGCGGTCCGTCGCTCGATCTGCTGCGCCACGATTTCGGCCAGCAGGTCGGACTCGGTGAAGTTTTTCGCGGCGACGACGATACGATCGCGCCTGGCACAACCGGACAGCGCGAGCGCCAACAGGAACACGCGTTTCATCGTTGCCGCCAGACGAGTCTCCGCTCCACGAGCCCGAGCAGCCCGTCAGCGAGCAGTGCAAGCAGCGCCGCCGGAATAGCACCCGCGAGGATCAACGTATTGTCCACCGTCGCGACGCCGCGAAAGATGTACACGCCGAGCCCGCCTGCGCCGATCGCCGCGGCAATCGTCGCGATCCCGACGCTCACAACGGTCGCGATGCGGACACCCGCGAGGATGACGCCGGCGGCGAGGGGCAGCTCGACGAGCCGGAGCAGCTCGCCATCGGTCATCCCCATCCCCCGCCCCGCCTCGCGTACCGCGGGGTCCACGCCTGCGATTCCCGTGTACGTGTTGCGCACGATCGGCAGCAGCGCATAGACGACGAGCGCGGTGATTGCCGTCCACGCGCCGATTCCGAAGACCGGAATCAAGAGACCGAACAGCGCGAGACTCGGGATGGTCTGGAAGACATTCGCGAAGCCGAGTATCGGCCGGCGCCAGGCGGGCCGGCGCGCGACGAGCACACCCAGCGGCAGTCCGAGAGCCAGGGCAATCGCCGTCGAGATCGCAACGAGGCCGACGTGTTGGCCGAGGAGCAGCCACACTTCGCCCGCGTGACGCGCGTAGAACTCGAACAGGTTCAGGCGGCTTCCATGAATTGACGGACCGCGGGCAATGCGCTGGCGCGAAACTCGTCCGGCGTCCCGAGAAACGCCAGTCGTCCAGCGTCGAGCAGCCCGATGCGCGTGCCGAGCAACAAGCCTTCACGCACGTCGTGCGTGACGAACACCATCGCCTTGGCGAGTCTGGCGGCGAGCGTGCGGAATTCGCGCTGCAGCTCGAGGCGCGTGATCGGGTCGAGCGCGCCGAACGGTTCGTCGAGCAACAGCAGCGGTGGATCGAGCGCCAGAGCGCGAGCGACGCCGACGCGCTGGCGCTGGCCGCCGGAGAGCTCGTGCGGAAGCCGTGCCCCAAACGTGTCGGGATCGAGTCCCACCAGCGTGAGCAGCTCCCGCACACGCCGCGCGATGCGATCGCCGGGCCACTGCTCGAGCCGCGGCAACAATCCGACGTTGGCCGCGACCGAGAAATGCGGAAAGAGTCCCACTTCCTGAATCACATACCCGATGCGGCGCCGCAGCGCGGTCTCCGGGGCGGCCGTCGCCGGCTCACCCGCGATCGTCACGACGCCGCCGGTCGGCACGAGCAGCCGGTTCACGAGCTTCAGCGTCGTCGTTTTCCCCGCACCACTGCGTCCCAGGAGGACGAGCGTGTCGCCGGCGCCGACCGAGAAGGAGATCCCCTCGATCAAGGCCCGCCCGTTTCCGGGCAGCCGATACCGCAAGTCCTTTACATCCAGCGCCATGGCCACCGAGCGCCTAATCTACTTATGTTGTTCCACCATGACTCAGCCCGGCGCTCCCCAACCGCTCGGCATGTCGGACTTCTTCGCCCTCGAGGCGGGGGAGTATCTCGACCGGCTCGATGCCCTGCTCCAGCCGCCTGCCCCGCCGGCGGCGGAGGAGCTGGTCCGCCTGGCGCGCGCGCTCCGCGGCAGCGCGCTGATGGCGAGCCAACAGGGGATCGCGCGCGCGGCGATGGGGTTCGAAGCGTTCGCGCGCGGTGTGCGCGAGGGCCGGCGACCGTGGGATGCGGCAACGAAGCAGATCGCGATCCGCGCCGTCGATGACCTCAAGATCTACGTGCGGAAAGCGGCGAGCTGGACGGCGGCGGATACCGCCAAGGCCGAGGCATTGGCGAGCCAGCTCGAGCAGCTGGGGGGGCGTCCGTCGGCCCATGTCCGGGCAGCAGAAGCGATTGGGCTCGATGCGGGCGCGCGCGCCTTCGTCGCGCGGGAGGGCGCGGCGATTGCCAGCGTGCTCGATCGCGCCGGGCGCGCGCTGCGTGCCAATCCCATGGCGCCTGATCCGCTGCAGCAGGTCCTTAAGGCGCTGCAGCCGCTGCGCGGCCTCGCGGCGCTCAACGATCTCCCCCCGCTGCCGGATCTTCTCGAAGGCATCGAGCAAGCGATCGGCGCAATCAGCCGGACGGGTGGCGCACCACCGTCCGGCGTGGGCGACACCATCGCCGAGCTGTTTCAGATGGCGGCGACGTCGATCGCGCACGCCGCGCGGGAAGTCGCCGAGCGCGGCCGCCCCGATCCGGAGAGCGCGGAGTTTCGGAAGTTTGCCGGGCTGCTCGTGCACTTCATGGACAGCGAGCCCGACGTCGTTGCCATCGAGACGATCGGAACGATCGTGCACCGCGGTACGCCGCCGGCGGGGGCTGGGGAGGGCGATCGGCCCGCGACGCTCGGGCGGCTCGAGCTGGTGAGTCACGGCGAGCATCTGCGGCAAGCCGCTGACTCGCTGGAGCGAGCCCCGAGCGCGACGCAGCGCGAGCTGCGCGCCCACACCCTGGCCAGCTCGTTCCGCGCGCTGGGCTCGGTAGGCGGTGGAGCGGTGGCTGAGCGGGTCGCCGAGTTCGCGCAGGCGGCGCGTGAGGCTGTGACGAGCGGCATCGCCGTGAACCAGCCGGCGCTTTTCGCCGCCGAGCTCCGCAAGGCGGGAGAGATTCTCTCCGCGTCGGGAACGAGTGACGAGACGGCGATCGCCGCGGCGCTCGCGGGAGTCACGCTCGCGGTGCGGCAACTCGGTGGAGCGCCGGCCGCACCTCCAAAACCTCCACCATCGGCCTCACCTCCGGCCAAACCCGCCGATCGCGTCCGTCCGTCCGGCGCGGACTCATCGACCGATCTGGCCGGCACCTGGACACGGTACCAACAGATGGTCGCGGCGGGCGTCGGGCCCGCATCGCTCGAGGAGCTGATCGCCGGCGGATCGTCTCGCGGCGCGGCTGCCTCCCGGGAGGGGGGGGCGCCCCGCGGGAATGGCAACGAACCGGTCGACATCAGGACACTGCTCTACAAGGGTGCCGGTGCTCGCCAGCGCGCACAGGAACTGCGCGAAGCGGCCAAGCGCGCGAGTGGTGAGACGCTCCGCGCGATCATCGACGAAGTCTGCGACCTCGTTGTCCTCGCCATCGAACCCGAGTAACAAAAACCGCTGGAGGGGAGCCTGGCTGATTGGGCTCGCCATCAGCGTGGCATTGCTGGTGTGGGTGTTGTACAAGATCGATCTCCGCAAAGTCTGGACATACGCACAGCATGCCAATGGATGGCTGCTGCTCCTCACCGTCGTCGTCGCCACCATCACCTTCCCCGTGCGCGCGATTCGCTGGCGGCTGATCCTGCGCGATGCGGACGGCCGGCCGTTCCGGTGGCTCCCGCTGTGGCACGCCACGACGATCGGCTTCATGGCCAATAACCTGCTGCCGGCTCGTGCCGGGGAAGTCGCGCGCGCCTACGTCGCGTCGCGCCAGCTGCCCGTGCGCTTCACGACGGCACTTGGCTCGATCGGCGTCGAGCGCGTGTTCGACGCTCTCGTCATGCTCGGGCTGATGGCAGTGGCGATCGCGGCGCCATCGTTTCCTGCCCATGCGCTCGTCCGCGGCCGGTCACTATCGGCGATCGCCGCATCGACGGCGGCGTTGTTTGCGGTGCTGCTGCTGATTGCGCTCCTCGTCGCGCACCGGCCGGCCCCGTGGCTGGCGCTGTTCGCACGCATGGCGCGGCGTTTGCTCCCGGCACACGTCGCCGAGCGCGTGGTGCACGGGGCTGATGGAATCGTGGCGGGGCTGGCTGTGCTCAAGAGTCCCGCGCGATTCGCGGGCGTCGTGCTCTGGTCGCTGGTGCTATGGGTCAAGAATGCGGCGGCGTTTGCGATCTGCTTTCGCGCCTTCGGACTCCACATCCCCCTCGAAGCGGCGTTGCTCCTGCAGGGTATCATCGGCTTTGGAGTCGCCATTCCGTCCACACCGGGGTACGGCGGGGTTTTCGAAGCTGCGACCCTGCTGACACTGAGGTTGTATGGCGTCGACTCGAGCTTGGCCATCGCCTACGCCTTGACCTATCACCTCACGACATTCATTCCGATCACCTTGCTTGGCCTGTGGTCGCTGTCGCGCCTCCACCTTCGGCTGGGTGAGCTGAGGGCGGCCGCTCGCGGAGGAAGCGCGTGACCGAGGCGCTTCGCGTCCTGGCGCACGCCAAGCTCAACCTGTTTCTGCGGATTCTCGCGCGGGAATCATCCGGCTTTCATCAGATCGAAACCGCGTTCGCGCTGTTGGAAATGGCGGACGAGCTCGTCCTGCGGCGCACGGACTCCGGCGTCGCACTCGAGGTGGAAGGACCGGCTCTCGGGCCGAGAGACGAGAACCTGGCGGTACGCGCCGCGCGCATGGTGCTCGATGCAACGGGCAACCGGTTTGGCGTCGCGATCACGCTGACGAAGCGCATTCCGGTGCGGGCGGGACTCGGCGGGGGGTCGAGCGACGGGGCCGCCACGTTGCATGCGGTGAACGCCCTGGCCGGCAACGCTGTGCCGCGCCACGAGCTCCACCATTTCGCGGCGAAGCTCGGCGCCGATGTGGCGTTCTTCGCGAGCGGCGCGGCGCTGGCGCTCGCGTGGGGCCGGGGCGACCGTCAGTTTCGCATGCCGGCGCCGCCGGCACACCCTGCGTTGGTCGCGGTCCCGCCGATCGAAGTGGCGACTCCCGACGCATACGCCTGGTGGGACGCGCAGAATCGCTCCCCGGCTCCGCGCGGGCCGGTGACGCTCGATGCCGATGCGCTCAGCACCTGGGGCAGCATCGGCCGGCTCGGCGGGAACGACTTCGAGGCCGTCGTGTTCGGCAAGCATCCCGAGCTGCGGGCGCTCTACGAGCGTGTCGCCCAAACCGGGCCGGTCTGGGTGCGCCTGTGCGGCTCGGGCAGCGCCGTCGCGGCGGTCTATAAGAAGGAGAGGGAGCGCGACGACGCAATGCAGCGACTGGGGGAAAAGCAGCAGCGGCTCATCAAGACGACGACACGGTCAACCGTAAGTGACGGGCCGCAACCTGTCGAGGTATAGACAAGTATGAGCCGTCCATTGCTGACCGGTTTCGTCGTGCTGCTCCTTGCGTCTTGCCACAGCTCGACAGGTGTTCCAGTCCAGGATCTCGACGCGATCCACGTCGCCGTGCGCGTCGAACCGGCCACGGTTGTGAACGGAGCAACCACCAGCGTCGTCCTGACCTTGAAGAACACCGCGTCGCGTCCCGTCGAAATCTCGGCATGTCCGATTTACTTCTGGGTTCAGGGTGCCGAGGGGCAGATTGTAGGCGGAAGCAATCTCCTCTATTGCCTCGCCGGCACATTGGTGTACCAGCCTCTGGTACTGAAGCCGTTCGAGACGAAGACCCTGACGTTCAGCTGGCTGGCGGGAGAAACGGTGGTCATTCCACCGGGCCCCTACGACGTCTTTGGGTGGGTGAACGATCCTGCGCACCGCTCCGCACCGGCGCGAATTACGGTGCAGCTATAGCGCTTCGAACACCGCGCGGGCTTCACGCAGCTTTCGCAGCACGTCAGCTTGCTCGGCCGGTGTATTCCACAGCGTGCTCGCGCGCGTTCCTGCCTCTACCCGCTCGATCCACTTCACGAAGAACGCGGCGTCTTCGGCCGAGCGGACCGGTTGCCCCGCAACCCGCACGTAGATGGGGCTCGTCGACGCGAACGGATAGAGGTCGAGCACGGGCATCTCCGCGCGATCGCTGTACGCGCGCAGCAGGTACCAGCCGCTGGCCGTCACGGGAATCGAGATGGTGTCCGTCGCCCGAGTGCGATCGCCGCGCAACGCAATCGTCGCGACGACCTTCCCGTTGCCGATGACCTCCAGATGATCCAGCGGCACGTTCGAACGCATAGCGATTCGAGCTGATAGCCGATGGCGGCCGGCTGACAGCATGATCTCGTCACCGACCGCACGGCCGGCGAGCGAGAATTCGAGCAATGGCGCGTTGGAGACGAACGTCCGTCCTGCCTTCAGTCCCCGCAGCCAGCTGCGGTGATCGAGTTTCGTTCCCGATTGCACGAACACACGCACCAGTCCGGGCGGCCCGCGCAGACTGGCGAAGTTCGGAAACGCGTCCGTTCCCGCGGCCGCGGGCAGCCGGAATCCGCAGTTCAGGAGGCGGTACCAGATCTCGGATGTGATCAGATGATCGGAGTATCCCATGACCTCGAGATAGTCCACTTTGCCGAGCGCGACGTCCACGGGTAGCTCGTAGAACAGCGGCGCGGTGGTGTCCGCGGGATCGGGCTTCGTGTCGAACGGGTGGACGTAACCGACGAGCGCGCCTTGCGCATGCGCGAGATCGGCCACAACTGCGTTGGTGAGCGCCAGACTCGACGCCGCAGTGTTGGGATAGCCGGCGTACTCGGGCAGCAAGTAGTGGGAGCCGAGACCGAGCACTCCCATGTGGCCCCAGACGCTGGTGTGAAATTCCTGGGCGTGCCGCAGCAGAAAGGTCGGCGTCGATACGGGATCGGCATCCGTGCGGAAATAGGCGATATCCGGGATCCGCTGCTCCTTGTTCACGATCAGATTCTCGACGACATGTAGATCCTCGGCACGCGCCTGGAATGCCAAATGCGCCGGTGTGTTGCGGTAGGCGCCGCCGTAGTTCATGTGGACATGAACGTCGCCGCTCCACCAGCCACGCCCCGGCAAGTTGTCGACGCGTTCGAGAACGATGCGGCGTGTGATACGTCTACCCGTCGGCACGTTCACGTCGGCACGATAAACCCGATACTCGGGTCCGCGCCAAACCTCGAGATGAACCGTTCCCGCAGCCACAGTGAGCTCGGACGACCCGCTGGAATGGAAATACGGATACTCGAACTGACGTTCTGATCGGTCGAACGCTTCGTCGGCATGTCGCCACGCGTCGTCCGGTGTATAGCCGCGGCCTTCGGCAGTCGTGACGGAGATGCGTGCGGCTAGCGGCCGGCCGGCGCGATCCACGACGTCGAGGCGCAGCGTTCCCGTCGGTTCGCGGTAGCGCCGTTCCCGCGCCTCGACACGCCGCTTTTGCGCCCCGGGGAGTTCGATCACCCACAGCGACGTATTTCCGCTCTCGTTCGAGACGTAGGCGATGCGGGTGCCGTCGTGCGACCAACGTGGCGCGGTAGCGTCGAACTCGCCGTAGGTCAGGGGGAAGGGATCCCCGCCCTCGCTCGTCATCAGCCACAGCTGATTCCACTGCCTGCCGAGGTAGGAGCTGTAGATGACGCGGGTGCCGTCAGGCGACCAGTCCGGCCGCGCTTTCCACGTGGTTTCCTCGTAGCGCAGCTCGCGCATCGCGGCTCCAGGCTGCGCCTCCATGCGCCAGAACCCGCCGGTGCCGTGGATGTGGCCGCGATTGGAGACGAAGATGATCTCCTTGCCGTCGGGCGACCACGTCGGCGAGAGATAATGATCCCACTTGCTGTAGTAGTAGCGCGGCAGCGTGCTCTC
>Ga0209056_10001269_pt1 | contig 27598 bp, 24 predicted proteins | sample GraSoiAngelo_114_FD_185876 | JGI IMG/M metagenome (GOLD analysis project Ga0209056, IMG submission 185876) | Grasslands soil microbial communities from the Angelo Coastal Reserve, California, USA - 14_0903_13_40cm (SPAdes) (version 2) | ecosystem: Environmental > Terrestrial > Soil > Grasslands... | reverse complement strand
GGTATCGATGATGTCCTCGACCAGCAGAATGTGTTTCCCGGCCAGCTCCGTTTCCGGATCATACACCAGCCGCACATTCCCGCTCGACACCGTCCCTTCGCCGTAACTCGATGCAACGAGGAAGTCGACCTGCAGCGGCCGATCGATCTTCCGGACGAGATCGCTCAGGAAGATGAAGCTGCCCTTGAGCAGTCCGAGCACGAGCAACTCGCCGTCGGGATAGGCTGCGGTGATTTCCTGACCAAGCTCCCGCACCCGTTCCGCGATGGTCTCTTCGTCAAAGACGACGCGCTTGAGCTCAGCGATACTCGATAACATCCAACCTCACCGCTCGAGTTCCGGGCGCCGGCACGCCTGCCGCACTCCGACAGATGCCCGGGACCCACAGAATGGTTTCGCCGCTACTGACGACCGGATACCGTGGCCGCACACTGCGCGGCACCCGTGCTTCCATTAAGAGGCGCCGGACCGGCCGGTGTCCGACCCCGCCGAGCGGCACCAAGGAATCGCCGCGCGCCGGTGCCCGCACTTCCCACGTCGTGCTGTCCACCCAGGTCGTCCACGTCGTGCGCTCGATCTGCGTCGGTGCCGCCGCCGGGGACCAGGTAATCTCGAACTCGCCAAACCGCGCCGAGCCCCGCTCACCGGTGGGCCATACGTGCTCGAGGGCACAAACGACGCCCACGCCCGTTTCGCGGCCCACCTGCAGCGTGTCAAAGACGACTTCCGCTGACCAGCCATCGCCCAACGGCAGACGGCGTCCCGAGGGGCGTTGCGCCAGTGCCACAAGCCGCCGGGCCCGCGCCGGACCAAGCACCAGCCCGACTCTCCGGGCCGCCGCGCGCAACAGCGCGACAGACAATGCGTTATCATAGCCGCCCACACTCGCGCGGGCAACGGTAAAGCGCTCGCGCTCCACCGTCAGTGCCAATTCCGGCACGAGATCGAGCATCCGGTCCCAGGCGCGCCGATCGCTCGCGGCGTGGCGTCCCTGCGCCAGCACGTCACGCCGCAGCCGCGGGCCGAGGCGCTCGGTGAGCACCGGCAGCAGCGTCGTCCGCACCCAGGAGCGCAGGTGTCGGGGGTCGCGGTTCGCGGGATCGTCGTAGACGGGCAGGCCGCGCGCGGCCGTGTAGTCGAGCAGCTCACGGCGCGTGAATGGCAGCAACGGCCGCACGAGGCCGCCGCGGGTGCGCGCGGCGATACCGGCGAGGCCGGCGGGTGCGCTGCCGCGCAGCGTCCGCAACACAATCGTCTCGAGCTGGTCGTCCTGGTGATGTGCCGTGACGAGATACCGTGACCCGCGGCGGCGCTGCACGTCTCGCAGCCACGCGTAGCGCGCGCGGCGCGCCGCGGTCTCGGTCGCGTCCGGCCCGAGATTCAGCTCGGCGAGCTCGAACGGTAGGCCGTACTTCTCCGCGAGAGTTTTGACCGACCGTCCGACCGTCCGACTGTCCGACGAGATTCCGTGATCGGCATGTGCGACGACAATCGATAAACCCAGCTCTGTGGCCATGCCGTGCAGCAGGTCCAACAACGCGACGGAATCCGCGCCTCCCGAGACGGCGACGAGCGCTTCCCCCGGCTCACGAAAGAGCCGGGCGGCGCGAATGTGCGCCAACGCGCGAACCGGCAGCGAGGCAGCAGTGGTCATGTATCTTGAAGTATGCTCCAACCCGACGCCACGTACCAACTCCTGCGGAATCTGACCTCACCGGTGGTCGCGATTACGGCGGAACGGAAGGGTAAGGAGAACGGGATGATCTCCGATGCCGCCGTGCGGGCGTCGATCGTGCCTGCGGTGCCGCGGCTGTCGGTCTACATCCACAAGTTCAACTACAGCCACGACATGATCTTCGAGACGGGACGTTTTGGCCTGCACCTGCTCCAGACCACACAGCTGGACGTGGTCCATCGCCTCGGGTTCTTCAGCGGTCGGGACCAGGACAAGTTGACGAGCATTCCGCATCACACCGGAAAAACTGGGGTGCCCGTCCTGAATGAGTGTTTTGCGCATTTCGAGTGCCGGGTCGCCAACGTGATGGATACCGGCAGCTCGACGCTGTTCCTGGGCGACGTGGTGGCGGTGGGGCGCGGCGCCGCCGCCGGACTCGAGCCGCGCGGCGAGCTGCTGACGGCGACCTACTTCCGTACGAACATGCCGGCGGAGTGGCGCGCGGAGTATGAGGCGAAGCTCAAGGACGCACAGCAGGCCGGGGCGGAAATGTCGCGCAACATCCAGCCGGTGGTGTGGAAATCGAAATGGTGAGCGTGTGACATGGGGAGGGGCGCAGCATGCCGCGCCCCTCCCCCAATACGCAACTCAGCGATTCAGCAACGCGCTGACGCCGATCCCCAGACCCCAATTGCCGTTGTAGCTGATGAGGTAGGATTTGTTCGCCGCATTGGGCATGAAATCCGCATGCCCATCGATGCGCACCGCGAGCACCTTCCCGAACCGCTGCCGGACGCCGACCTGCCCGGCGACGCCGCTGTCACTCGCGTCGTAGGTGCCAGTGTACTTGTTCTTCACATACCCGACGCCCGCGAAGACCTGCGCACGGCTCACCGCTGGCACGTCATACACCAGCCACACATGCAACGGCCGATGTTTGGCCCCGTCCTTCGACGCGCTCGCGACGTCCACCTCGACCGCGAGGAACGGGAGCGCGTTGACACCCAATCGCCCACCGAATCCGAGCGCATTGCCAATGGGGAGAGAGTTGTCGGCGTTCAGATAGGCGGCGAACGCGCCGACCTCGACCGAGCCACGCTTTTGGGCTCGCGCGGGGAAGACCGCGGTGGTCGCTGCTCCGACAACCAGCACGAGGACGCGGAACGTCATGACGGCCCCCTTTTGGGGTAGATGAGAGGTTCCCAATCTGATGCGCGGAACGGAATGACGGTAGAGTCATGACGGTCAAGAGACAAATGCGGCGGTCAAGGGACAATGCGACGGTCAAAAACCAAATGCGGCGGTCAAGGTGGATCGACCGCCGCATTCGCAGTTTGACCGCCCTGACCGCCGCCGCGCGTTTTCAATAGCAGGGGTGGGATTCGAACCCACGACCCCGGCATTATGAGTGCCGTGCTCTCACCAGGCTGAGCTACCCTGCCACGACGCGTTCGCTAGTTGACGCCAACCCGCCCCTGGACGGAGGCAATCAACTTGGCAGAATCGTAGCCGACGCCGTCCTTAAAAACAATCGTCGTGCTGCGAATCACCGCGGGGTCGGCGGTGAGATCGCCGTGCAGCACCACGAGGTCGGCCAGCTTGCCGGTCTCGACGGTCCCCAGCGTCTGCGCGACACCGAGGATCTTGGCGCCGTTCGCGGTCATGATCTGGATCGCCTGCGCGGGCGTGAACCCCGCCTCGATGAACAGCTCGTAGTTGCGCTGATCGCCGAAGCCCGCCAGCGCGCCGCCGATCCCCGTGGGGTCGACCCCCGCCGCCATCAATCCTCCCGCGTCGACAAAGGCGCGCTCGAACGCCATGGCGTTCTTGAACGCCTGGAGCGACACCCAGCCACTGCCGCCCGAGTCGATCTGCTGGCGCATCTTCATGTAGTTGTCGCGCACTTCCGGATCCATCGCCTGCAGGGTGCGCTCGTCTTTCGTGGGACGACCCGCCACGAAGGGCTCGTACACGGCGAGCGTGGACGTCATGGATACATGATGCTGGACGAGCGAGCGGATGGTGGCCTGCCCGGCATCTCCCTTGGGATCGGATGCGCTAATCTGCGTCATCAGGTTGACGGGACACACATCGGCCTGCTTGCCGGTCGTGAAATCGGATGCCGTGAGCATCCCGTGCTCGAGATTGTCGATGCCGAGCGCGACGGCTTCCTGGAAGCTCACCGAGCAGAGATGCCCGGTCACTTTGATGCCGCGCTTGTGGGCTTCCTGAATGGCGGCGCCCAGCTCCGCGCGACGAATGTCGGTGTAGGCTTTGATCCACGTCGCGCCTTCCGATGCCCAGTAGTCCACGAAGCGGCGCGCCGCCTCCGGCGAATTCAGAATCGCCATCGCGCCGCCGCCCCGCTCACCGGTGATGTACGGCGCCGTCAGATGGATGCGCGGTCCCGGCGCGAGGCCGTGATCGATCCAGTCTTTCAGATTGATCTCGGCGTACGGCGACCGGCTCCCGGTTGTGCGAATCGTCGTGACCCCCGAGCCGAGGTAGAGGTGCGATCCCGTGTAGCCCATCTGCACGGCCCGGCCGCCGGCCGCAGTGTAGAAGAGATGGTCGTGCATGCCGATGATGCCGGGAATGACGGTCGAACCGGTCATGTCCATCACGCGCGCGCCGGCAGGGACCTGCACCGAGGCAGCGGAACCCACTGCCGCGATTCTGCCGGCGCGAATCACGACCGTCTGATCGGTCTTGGGCGCTGCGCCCGTTCCATCGACGAGCAGCACATGCGTCAACGCAATCAGGGAGGTATCGACCGCGATGTACTCACGCACGCTGGCCGCGAATGAATCGGGCCGCTGCGCAACCAAGGTGAGCAAAAGGGTGAGCGCGTGCATAGGCTCCTCTAATCCACGGTGAAATGCAGCATCATCCCGGCCGACAGGTGCTCGGCGATGTGGCAGTGCAGCATCCATTCGCCCGGGTTCTGCGTGTCGAGCAGAATATCCACCGCCGCGCCGGCCGGCACCAGCACGGTGTCCTTCCACGCCAGATCGGCGTTGGGGACGCCGTTCACCGCCAGCACGAGAAAGCGCTGGCCGTGCAGGTGAATCGGATGTTGCATGCCGTGAAACGCGCGCCGCTCGTTGACCAGCCGGATCTTGGCCGGCTGGCCCCGGCGGAAGTGCCAGGCGATGTCCATGTTCTCGCGCCCCGTCGCCGGATCCCGCAGCACCCACCGCACCTGCCGGCCCGTCGACGCCCAGTTCATCATCGGCATCGTGCCGCCCCACTCGACGGGCGCGAAGTAAATCGAGTCGAGCTGCATCAAGCGCTCGGTGACATACGGCAAGCCGTGGGTCTGGAGCGTGAGCACGAGGGTCTGGTCCGGCGCCTTGTCCAAAAAGCGGCGGTAGGGCTCGAGCGCGCGCGTCGTCGCGGTGTCACGCCGCAGTGTGGCGAAGCTCGCGCCGTGATCGACGCGCACAGGCGCGGGTGAGACCGTGACGACCCCAAGCGTATCAACGAGCGGGAAGAAGCGACCGAAGAGGTGGTCCAGCCCGCGCACCTGGTTGACCAGCGTCACCTTCCCCGGTTTGCCGAAGCGCACGTCCACGACGTACCGCTCGGCGGGCGCGATCACCACACTCTCGACCCACGCCTCGCGCTCAAACGGCCCGGCGTCCGTCGCGACGAGCTTCATCCGCGCGCCGGAGAACGACAGGTTCAGCGTGCGCGTGTTCGACACGTTCGTGAAGTAGAAGCGCACCACTTCCCCGCGACGCACCGCCAGCCGATACCCGGGCTCACCGTTCACGAGAAACAGGTTGCCGAACCGACCCATCAGCGCGTGGGTCGGTGCTTCCTGCCCCCACGGAATCAGGCCGGCATCGCCGACCAGCAGGTCCTGCAGCATCAGAAACTGTTCGCGATTGGCGGGAATCTTCGCGCCGGGCTGCCGCACGAGAATGTTGCCGTACAGGCCGAGCGCCTGCTGGATGTCCTCGCGAATGTGCGGATGGTACCAGTAAACACCAGCGTCCGGGAACCGCAGTTTGTAGGTGAACGCGTCGCTGACCCCGGCGACGCCGTCGAACGCGTTGTCCAGCCGGATGCCATGCCAATGAATGCTCGTCGAGTCCGACAAGTGATTCGTGAACCGCACCATGATTTCCGAGCCACGCGAGACTTCGATCCGTGGTCCTGGATACTGCCCGTTGTAGCTGTACATCGTGTACGTCTGGCCATTGATCGTGCGGTGGACGAGCTCGGCATCGAGATCGATGATGTCGCCGTCCTTGAGACGAAGCACCTCGTTCGATTCGGCATTGGGCAGGGGCGTATCCGCCACGGGAAGAAAGGGCGTCACCGCCGGCCGCAGCGCCATCTCCGACGGCAGCATCGTGAGCCCGGGAGGCGTCGGCACCATGGGCCAGCCGGACGTCTCGTGCTCGCCATGATCCATCGTGTCCCCTCCCGACCGCGCGGCCCCCAAGGAGAATTCGAGCAAATCAGGAGGGTATGGCCGCGTGCTCGGCGACTGCCCGCGCAGAATCATGCGGCCGTGTAGCGCGCGCACCGCGGCGCTGCGCTCGGCGGAAACGAGAATGACAAACTTGTCGAGATCGATCGGGCGCAGGGCGATGCGGCCGTTCCGCACGGCGCCGAGTTTGATCAGCGTGTCCATCTGCGGCGACGCGGCCCAGGCCACGTACGTGCTCGTCGGCGGGAGCCCGCTGAGCAACGCGACGGGGATGAAGCGCGAACGGCCGTCAGATGTGACGCCGACGGTGAACGGACCGGGAGGGGTGGCGAGCTCGACGCGTCCCGCGACGCCGGTGACCCCGGGCGCCGCGACGAGCTCGACGCAGTACAGATCGTGACTGGGGCCGAGGGGCGTGGACGGGTCGCATGGCCGTCCCTGCCCCTCGCAGACCCCCGCAGCGATGGCGAGGACCAGGAGTCCTCGCAACACGGCTAGTGCTTCGACGGTCTCAGCACGTCGCCACGCAACCGCCACCACGATCCGCTCCTGACGTCACTCGGCGGCGTCGCGCGACTACTGAGTGTCGTGGTGGTATCGACCGTGAACGTATAGGTGCCCGTTTCTCCACCGCTGCTCGTCCCGATGACGACGTCGTAAATGTTCGACGTATCGACGTTGAACCGGATGAACGCGTTCGTGCTCGTCGCGGAGCTGTCGTCGTTCGAGGCCACCAGATGGCGCACGTAGTTGCTGTCCGGCACGACCTTGTACAGCGCGAGCGAAGGATTGATCGTCGCGGACCGCTCGGCGATCGTGAGTACGGTGGGGGCATACACGATGATCCGCGCCACGTCATAGTAATGCGGCGTCGCGGATGAATCGGCGCAGTCCGCCAACGTGATGGAATCGGAGACCGAGACGCCGCGCGTCACCCAGACCTGACGGCAGCCGTTCATCGCCGCCGGGCGGGTCGCCGTCGTCAGCGAGTACGCGCCGGTGATGAACCGGTCGAACGAGCTGGCGCCGATGATGTAATCGTCGCCCGGAAGGATGATGTCGATCTGCGAGTTCGGCGCCAGCCCGAGGACGCTGTCGTCATCGAACGCGATGTAGGGACCAGCCGCGCTCCAGAAGTCGAGCCACGTATCGAACGAGGAGTGCATCGAAATGCGGATGCTCTGCTGGCCCGCCGGCAGGCTGAGACCGTGGAAGTCGTAGTAGAAGCCGAACCCACTGCGATTGCAGTCGGTGGTCGTCAGGAACCCGTTGACGGTCTGCCCAAACGTGTAGGGCGCGAGGTAGTTGCAAGGATTGACGACCGTCAGGTGGTACACGACGTCGGCAACTCCAGGGACGGCGGCGTGGACGCTGACACTGCCAATCGATGTCCCGGCGGTGACGTTGGTCGCGGCCGTGCCGTTGACATCGGTGGTCGACGTCGCGGGGCTGAACGACACTGAGCCGGCCGGCGTTGCACTCCACGTCACCTGCACGCCCGACACCGGCTGCCCGCCCGACCCGAGCGCCACCAGGCTCAGCGGAAACGTGAGCGTCCCGCCGGTGGGCGCCGTCTGATTGTCGCCGGCAATCCCGGTGACCGAAGCTGCCTGCGGACCACCCGGTCCACTGCTGTCGCCACCACACGCGGTCCCGATCAGTGCAGCGAGGGCGACGGGGACGAACCGACCAAGCGCTTTCATGGTGCCTCCTTATTTGGGCACGACGCGGTAGAGTACCTCGCCGTCTCGGATCATGCCGAATTGCTCCCGCGCCACGCGCTCCTGGACCGCGGGGTTCGTCTCGAGATCATGGGCCAGCTTCGCCAGCGAATCGATCTCCACGCGCAGCGCCGCCACTTTGGCCTGCTCCTCCGCCAGCTGACGGCGGATCGTGATCCAGTCGGCGGTGCCGTATTCCCCACCCCAAACGGCGAGCGTCAGCAGCCCCACACCGCCGGCGATGCCGGCCACGCGCGTGCGCGTCACAAGCCGTAGAGGTGGCGGCCCGGATAGTGCGCCACATCGCCCAGCTCTTCGGCGATGCGCAACAGTTGATTGTATTTCGCGACGCGCTCGGTGCGCGAGGCGCTGCCGGTCTTGATCTGGCCGACGCCCGTCGCGACCGCGAGATCGGCGATGAAGGTGTCCTCGGTCTCCCCGGAGCGGTGCGAGATCACCGAGCCGTAGCCGTTGCCGCGCGCCAGCTCGATGCACTGCAGCGTCTCGGTCAGCGTGCCGATCTGGTTCACCTTGATGAGAATGGCGTTCGCGACGCCTTCCTCGATGCCGCGCGCCAGGCGCTCGACGTTGGTGCAGAAGAGGTCATCCCCGACAAGTTGCACTCGTTCCTGCAGGCTTTCTGTGAGCTTTGCCCATCCCGCCCAGTCGTCCTCCGCCAGTCCATCTTCAATAGACACGATCGGGTAGCGATCGATCCATCCTTTATAGAGCGCGATCATCTCCGCGGCGCTCTTCTGGCCGCCCTTGCTCTTCTTGAATGTGTACGTGCCGTCCGCGTAGAGCTCCGAGGCGGCCACATCGAGCGCGATGGCGATGTCCTTCCCCGCCTCGAAGCCGGCCGCATCGATCGCCGCCATGATCGCCTCGAGCGCGGCTTCATCGTTCGGCAGATCGGGCGCAAAGCCTCCCTCGTCGCCCACCGCCGTCGACAGACCCCGCTTCGCCAGCACTTTCTTCAGCGCATGGAAGACTTCCACGCCCATGCGCAAACCTTCGGGAAACGTCTCGGCGCCGATCGGCACGACCATGAATTCCTGCGAGTCGACGGTGTTCGCCGCGTGGGCGCCGCCGTTCAGGATGTTCATCATCGGGACCGGCAGCACGTGGGCGACGGGCCCGCCCAGGTAGCGGTACAGCGGCAGCCCGGCGTCCTGGGCGGCCGCGCGAGCGACCGCGAGCGACACCGAGAGAATCGCATTCGCGCCGAGGTGGCTCTTGTTGGGCGTGCCGTCGAGATCGAGCATCGCGTAGTCGAGGACGATCTGATCTTCGGCAGACAGTCCCTCGAGGCGCGGCCCGATCACTTCGTTCACATTTTTGACCGCTTCGAGCACGCCTTTGCCGCCGAAGCGCTTGGCGTCGCCGTCGCGCAGCTCCACCGCCTCGTGCTCGCCGGTCGACGCACCGCTCGGCACGGCGGCGGTGCCGCTCGCGCCGCTCGCCAGCGTGACGTCGGTTTCGACGGTGGGATTGCCTCTGGAATCGAGAATTTCGCGCGCGTGGACCGAGATGACGGTGCTCATCGTGGAACCAACCCTACCGCGCCTGCGACTGAAGAGCAACCATCGCCGCCCGCACCATGTCTCGCAGGCGCTCGCGATCGTCAGGACCGAGACCGCTCGTGGAGATGGGCGGCGCGACGAGCAGGCGGATGGGACGGGGACGCAGCCGCCACGCGCCCTTGGGCAGGATCTCGAAGGTGTGATGGATGTAGACGGGAACGATCGGGACCTGGGCGGCAATGGCGAGGCCGAAGGGCGCGTTCTTGAAGGGCAGCAAGTCGCCGGTGCGGCTGCGCGTTCCCTCCGGAAAGACGAGGATGGAGGAAGTCCCCTGCTGGATCGTGCGCGCCGCTTCGCCGTAGGCCTCGAACGCTTTCTTGCGCGCGGCACGATCGATTGGAATGTGGCCGACGGCGCGCATCGCGCCACCGAGCAGCGGAATCTTGAACAGCTCCTGCTTGGCGACGAACCGCACCGAACCGGGCAGCGTGGCGAAGAGCGCCCAGATGTCGAACATCGAGGAGTGGTTGCAGGCGTACATGACCGGCTGGTCGCGCGGGATATTTTCCAGGCCTTCGGCAATCACAGGCGTGCCCGCAGCGTCGAGGATGTCGCGCGACCAGTCCGTGCTGGCCCAATCGTAGACTCCGCCGGGCCGGTTGCGGATGCGAAACAGCCCGGCCACGACGGCAACGGTTGCATGGACGATTGTTGAAGCTACGAGCACTACATAGTACCAGAGGGTGCGGACACTCACGCGAAATGATCGTATCCCGCAGGCAACGGTACGGATTCGCTGTGATCGAGGAGCCGCACGCCGCCGCGGCGTCCGCCCGCGCCGCGCATGCAGGTGCCGATGCGGGTCAACTGCAAACCGGTCTGTGAGCGGAATGCGGAGACATTGGCATCACCGAACGTCGGCGGCATGGTGCATAGTAACTCGAATTCTTCGCCGCTGGCGACCGCGGCCATCGCGTCCACGCCTTCCCAGCACGGGATGTGCTCGAGGTTGATCTCGATGCCGACCTCCGAGGCGGCGGCGAGATGCTGGGCGTCGGCCGTGAGGCCATCCGAGATGTCGATCATCGCGGTAGCGCCGTGATCGGCCAGCCAGCGGCCCGCTTCGATGCGCGGCTCCGGGCACACATAGCGGTTGCGCAGCGCGGCCGTCATGCGCGTGCCGGCGCGAAACTGTTCGAGGGCCAGGGCTGCGCCTCCGAGATACCCGGTGACCCAGAGTCCGTCGCCGTCGCGGGCGCCGGAGCGGCGCACCGGCCGATCCGCGACGCCGATCACGCACACGTCCACCATGTAGCGATCGAAACGTGCGAGATCACCACCCAGCACTTTCGCCTCGACATTCTTCGCCATGCTCGCGACACCGGCCATGATCTCCGCGGCCGGGTCCGCACCTTTCTTGCCGTTCGCCGCCGGAATCCCTAACGAGACCAGCAGGCCGAGCGGCTTGGCGCCGTCGGCGGCCAGATCGGAGAGCGCCGCGCCGGCGGCGCGAAAGCCGATCTCCTTGAAGTCGAGCCAATCGGTCCGGAAGTGCACGTTCTCGAGCGAGTTGTCGATGCTGACGGCCAGCGTCGCCGAGCCCAGGGGGATCAGCGCGCAGTCATCCCCCAGGTCGGACACGTCCCCGACGATCTCCCCGATCTGCGCGAGGATCCCGCGGACGCGATCGAATTCCTTACCGGGGCCGAGGTTCATTGGAATGCCATGTATTACAGCACTTCGGGGGCTTCAAGTTCCGCGAGAACTGGAGGTCGAGCACGGATCACGTCTCGCCAGGCCCTCCACACCTCCGGCAGGGCGGCGAGCACGTCCGCTGGGCGCAGGCTGCGCGCGGTCCACTGCCGCGCCCCTTGCTCCGCGGCGCGACCCAGGGCATGCGCGCCGAGCGCGGCGGCTTCCGCGGGCGCCGTCCCCCGTGCGAGGAACGCCCCGATGAATCCCGCGAGCAAATCACCGCTGCCGCCGGTCGCGAGTCCCGGATTGCCGCTCGCGACGACGTGCTCGGGACCGCGCAGATCGGCGATCACGGTCGGCACGCCTTTCAGGAGCACGGTGCATTTGAGCTTGGCGGCGGCGCGCGCGGCCGCGGACCAACGATCGTTCGCCGCCTCGTCGGCCAGGGCGTCGCCGGCGAGGGCGCGGAATTCGCCGAGGTGCGGCGTGAGAACGAGGGGCCGGGGATTCGGGGCTAGGGCCTCGGGGGTGACCAGATGCAAAGCATCCGCATCCACCACCGTCGGCACGGGACGACGAGCGAGCACGGTCGCGACAAAAGTCTTGCGCGCGGCGCGCGGCTCGCGACCGAGCCCGGGTCCCAGGACCACCGCATCCGCCCATTCGATGGCCTCGGCCACGGCGGGCTCGACCGTTTCCCCGAGTGCCGATTCCACGGTCAACAGATCAGGGAGACTGGCCTGGGCGGCCGCGATCGTTTCGCGTGCCGCGACAAGCTTGACGAGCCCAGCTCCGGCGGCAAGGGCGGCACGGGCGGCATGGAGCGCCGCGCCGCTCATGCCCTCGGCGCCGCCGACCACGCACACGCGCCCGCGATCGCCCTTGTGCATCTGCGGCGCGAGCCGCGGCAGCCGCCCGGCCGCCCACCGGTCGGTGACGAGCAGTGGCCACGCCGTATCCGGCGGCGGGAATCCGATGTCCACGACGACGATCTTGCCGCACCATTCGCGCGCGAGCAGGTGACCGCGGCGCGGTCCCCCGAACGTCACGGTGAGGCGCGCGTGGATGGGACCGTGCGCTTCGCCGCTCGTGAGATCGAGACCCGTGGGTCCGTCCACCGCGAGGATCGGCGCACCGTACGCGGCGAGCCGCTCCGCCAGCGCCAGCACGTCGCCCTTGGCGGGACCGGCGGCGCCCGTGCCGAGCAGGGCATCCAGCGCGACGGCCGCCTGCGGCCATGCTTCTTCGCGGCCCAGCTCGTGCACGCCGTCGAGGCGCGCGAGCGCACGATTGTCGATCGCGTCGTCCGTTTTGGGATCCACGGCGGACACCCACACAGGTATCCCGGCGGCGTGCAAGGCGCGCGCAATCACCCAGCCGTCACCGCCGTTATTGCCGGCGCCGGCGGCGACCAGTACCCCGCCTGTCGCGGCGTCGGGCAGCTCGGCGACGAGCACCTGCGCGATCGCCCGGCCCGCGGTTTCCATCAGCACACGGCTCGGCACACGATACTGCGTGCGTGCCGCCGCATCCCACGCCGCCGCTTCGCTCGCGGACAGAACCGGAATCGGATTCACGAAATCACCACCCCCGCGTAACCCACCACGCGCGCGTTGTCGCCGGAGACCCAGCCGGAGTGGCGGTAGTCTACTACGTCCGCGCGGGTCCCGCCCAGCGCGTGCGCCGCGGCGAGAACCACCGCCGCCGGCCCGCGTCCGCACATCGAGATCCGCTCGCGCTTGCAGCGCGCGAGCAACTCGGCGCCGTCGAGGCCGCGCATGGCGTCGAGCGCGCGTGCATCCTTCTGCTCCGACACCTCCGCCGGCTCATAGTGATTCAGGTCGCTCGAGGCAAGCAGCAACACCGGCTCGCCGGCCGCTTGGACCAGCCGGGCGAGCATTTCGCCAAGGAGTCGCGCGCGGTCCCAGGCGTCCCAGGCGATCACGAGCGGCACGATCCGCACGTCGGCCCGCAGCAGCTGGAGAAACGGCAGCTCGACCTCGACCGCGTGCTCCGCGCGATGCGCGTCGTGGTCCGATTCCACCACGCCCTGCGACAATTCGCGCAGCGCGGTGCTCGCCTCGGCATCGATGGGCACGTCGCCGAGGGGCGTCCGGAACGCACCCGCATCCCACAACGAGACACCGCTCCGCGCTGCGCAGATGCCCGTGTGGTTGGGGGCGAGGATGACGACGAGCCCGGGAATGGTGACGCGGGCGAATACGCGAGCGGCTGTCGGTCCGGAATAGATGTAGCCGGCATGCGGTGCGACGACGGCGAGGGCCGGGACCTCGCCCCCTGCCCCCCTCTCCGCATGCGGAGAGGGGGAACGACTCATCCGAGCGTCTGCCAGGAGTGTAGCGACCGTCGCCCGCAGCTCGACGGGATCAGAAGGGTAGAATCGCCCGCTGACGGCGGGCGGACGGACGGTCACCCCGAAGAGGAAACTCCCGGCCAGCGATACCCGGCTCCCGCCTTGAACACCTCGGCGAACTCGTAGACCCGCTCGAAGTCTTCGAGGCGATCGGTGGGCTGGCTCGCCAGCAATCCCACGTCGATCAGCATGAACACGATCTGCCCGAAATCCTCGGTGGTATGGACGCCCCAGTGGGTCAGCACGGCGGCCGCCAGCATCCCGAATTGCTCCAACGCGAAGTCGCGGCACGCCCACGCCAGCTCGACGCCGCTCAGATGGCGGCGCGCCGGCAGACGCGTCTGCGCGAATTCCAGGGCCGCGAGCACGAAGACGTAGGCGCGCTCGTTGTACTTGCCGTCGCGGCGCCGGAGCTCGGCGAGTGCGGCTTCGAGGGTGGCGACGTCGCTCATCGCCGGGCCTGCCCGGGAGGCGCCGACGGGGCGGGCGGTGCCGACGGCGACGTCACCACGCGAATGCCACCGGAGCGGCGTGGCTCACGCTCTTCCGGCGCGTCGAGCAGCGCCAATTCGAGCACATCGTCGATCGTTTCCACCAGCTTGATATCGAGCAACTTCTGCACTTCTTCGGGCAAGTCAACGAGGTCGTTCTTGTTCCGTTCGGGCACCAGCACGGATTTCACGCCCGCCCGCGCCGCCGCCGTCAGCTTCTCCTTGAGCCCGCCGATCGGGAGCACCCGGCCCCGCAGCGTCAGCTCACCCGTCATCGCGACGTCGTGCCGCGACGGCCGGCGGCAGAGCAGCGATGCGAGCGCCGCGGCGATCGTAATGCCGGCCGAGGGACCGTCCTTGGGCACCCCACCGGCCGGCACGTGCAAGTGCACGTCCGACTGCGTGAACGCGTCGAGCGGAATGCCGAGTGCGCCGGCGCGGGCGCGCAGCAGGCTCCAGGCGGCCTGCGCCGATTCCTTCATGACGTCGCCGAGCTGGCCGGTCAGCGTGATCTGGCCCTTGCCGGGCATCCGGATCGCTTCGATGAACATGATGTCGCCGCCGACCGGCGTCCACGCGAGCCCGGTCGCGACACCGATCTCCGGCGCCCGGCCCGCGACTTCGCTCTGCACTTTGGGCTGACCGGCGTACTTCTCCAGATTCTTCGTGGAGATTCGCACGTTCGTCGACTTTCCCTCGACGACCTCCAGCGCGGCCTTGCGGAGCACGCCCTGGATCTCGCGCTCGAGCTGCCGCACGCCCGCTTCCCTGGTGTACTCGGCGATCAGGCGATCGAGCGCTGCATCCGCGATGTGCGCCCGCTCGGCGTCTTTGCCTTTCCCCAGACCGGTTTCCTTGAGCTGGCGCGGCAGCAGGTAGCGCTTGGCGATCTGCAGCTTCTCCGACGGCGTGTAGCCGACCAGCGTCAGCTGCTCCATGCGGTCGAGCAGCGGATCGGGAATCGGCACCGTGCTGTTCGCCGTCGCGATGAACATCACGCCGGACAGATCGAACGGCACTTCGAGGTAGTGATCGACGAAGGTCGAGTTCTGCGCCGGATCGAGCACCTCGAGCAGCGCGGCCGTGGGATCGCCGCGGACGTCGGCGCCCATCTTGTCCACCTCGTCCAGCATCAGCACCGGCGTCCGCGTCTCACAGCGCTGCAGCGCGTGGATGATCCGGCCGGGGATCGCGCCGACATACGTACGGCGATGGCCGCGCACTTCCGCCTCGTCGCGCACGCCGCCGAGCGAGACGCGCGTGAACTTGCGCCCCAGCGCCTCGGCGATGCTCTGCCCCAGCGACGTCTTGCCGACGCCCGGCGGTCCCACGAAGCAGAGAATCGAGCCCTTCGCATCGGGATTGAGCGTCCGCACCGCGAGGTACTCGAGAATGCGTTCCTTGATCGTCTTGAGGTCATAGTGGTCGCGATCGAGAATCTCGCGCGCCGCCTTGAGGTCGAGCCGGTCCTGGGTGACGCGGCTCCACGGCAGCGCCGCGAACACATCGAGGTAGGTGCGCGCGACCTGGTATTCGGCCGACTGCGGCGACATCTGGCGCAGGCGCTTCAGCTCGCGGTCGGCAACTTTTTTCGCTTCGGCCGAGAGCTGCGCTTCGTCGAGCCGTTTGCCGAGCTCTTCGAGCTCGTCGTCGCCCTCGCCTTCGCCCAGCTCCTGGCGGATCACCTGCAGCTGCTCGCGCAGCACGTATTCGCGCTGATTCTGATCGAGGCGGGTCTTCACTTTTTCCTGGATCTGCGTTCCGACCTCCAGCACCTGCAGCTCCTGCATCATGAATTCACCCAGCCGCTCCAACCGGTGGGTGACGTCGTCGATCGCGAGCAGCTCGGCTTTGGCGGGCAAGGCGAGGTCCAGGTTCGCGGCGATGAAGTCGGCCAGCTTCCCCGCTTCCGTGATGCCCGCCAGCACCTCGTGCAGCTCGGCGCCGAGGTAGGGTGCGATGTCGATCACGCGCGAGAACTGCGCGATGACGGTGCGCTTCAGCGCTTCGGTGCGCGAGTCCTCGAGCAGGTTTTCACTCAGCGGCTCGGAGTCCGCCATCAGCCACTTCTCGCCCTGCGCCACGTTGGTCAGCCGGGCGCGCTCCAGCCCCTGCACCATGACGCGCACCGAGCCGTCGCCGAGCTTGAGCATCCGCACGATGGTGCCGAGCGTGCCGACGTCGTAGAGCTGGTGCGGGAGGGTGTTCATCACCGCGCCTTCGAGCGGCTCCATCCCGCCCATCGACTTCACGACGCCGAGCAGCAGGCGCTTTTCGCCCTGGATGATCTCGTCGATGAGCTGAACGGCTTTGGGATCAGTGAGAGCCAGCGGCAGGACAACGTGGGGATAAACGACGAGCTGGCCCAGGGGGAGGACCGGCAGGCGCTCCATTAGGTCACCCGCACCGATTGCGCGCCCGAGGAGCGCGGCGGCTGTTTGGCGAGCCGGACCTCCAGAAAGCCGTGCTCGTAAGTCGCCTTGATCGACGCGGGATCGACGACCACCGGGAGCCTGAAGCGGCGCTCGAACGGCCCGATCTGCACTTCCATCGCGTGATAGTGGCGCTTGCCACTGCCCGGCTGCCGGGTCGTGCGCTCGCCGGCGATCCTCAGGATCCCGTCGTCCAGCTCGACGCTGAAGTCCACCGCCTGCATCCCGGCGATGTCCATGTGGACGATGAGCTCGTTGTCCGTCTCATAGACGTCGGTGCGCGGCTTCCACTTGGGTGAGGCGACGAAGCCGACTGGCCGGCCGTGCGCGACTTCGTTGAAATAGACGTCAAGCTCGTCGGCGAGGTGGACCGTGAGAGAACCCGACCCGCGGGAGGGACGATTGGGGGGAAGGCCGCTATCACCCATGCGCGATTAAGATAATGCGCGCCGGGGCCGGGCGTGGGGCCCTAAATCACCGATTTCGCCCCCTATTTGAGGTATTTGGTCCAGATCAGCACCACCCCGCAGCCGGTCGCCACCTGCTGGTATTGCACCGGCGCGCTGGCGGCTCGCGGATACATCTCGACTCCAACGAGGTCCTGGGGCCTGTAGGTGTGCACCTGGTCCCAGTCCGCCAGGAAGCCGTCGATGTAGAGCGCCGCCAGGCACCAGCCGCGGCCGCCCACCCCCGGGTTCGGCAGCAGCGCCATGAAGTCGGTGTTCCCCTGCCCCCGCACGAGCTGGATCGTCGGGAATGAACTGAGGACGGAGCGCATCGACGCCATCCCCACGATTTCCGCCTCGCCGCGAAAGTAGCCGAGACCGCTCCCGGCGCGGCGGCGATCCTCGAAGTCGGCCAACATCCGCGACGGCTGGCCTAGGACCCGCACCGGCGCGAGGGTCACGGGGAGCGGCCCAAGCGTCACCGCGAGCCAGGCGGTATCGCCCGGCCGTAGATCCACCGCCTGCGCCGCGGGCGCGCGGCCGATGGCCTGCACATTCACCCACTGCGTGCCGGGCGCGACGCCGCGGATGATGAACCCGCCGTCGGCGCCGATCACGGTGCTCGCGCCTTCGCGCACCGACACTCGGCCCCCGTAGACCGGCGTCTGCTCGACCGTCGCCGCCTGGCCGCGCAGCACCGCCGGTTGGCGCGCCGGGGCGAGCGCAACCTGGAAATCCTGGCGACCGATTCCCCGCGCGCCGAGCTGCAGGTCGAGCAGTCCCGACGAGTCGCGCTGCGCGTAGGCGCGCAACGCGATCTTCATGTCGCGCGCGACGCCGCAGGCGTAGTACGTCCCGGTCGAGTCGCTGCGTGCCGTGATCTCGCGCGGCTGGGTCTGCACATTCGTCACATCGGTCTGCACGATCCGGAGCCACTGCAGCAGCACGCCGGCGCCAGCGAGACGATCCTGGGTCTTCGCGTCCTGGACGACGCCGAAGATGAGCCCGCTGTCGGCGCGCATCATGAGGTCCTGCCCGCAGCGGCGCTGCCACAGCGTGGCGAGCGACGGCGTCGCGACTCGCACCGGCAGCGAGTCGTGGCCGGTGATGGTCAGCGGCACGGCGAGGGTGAAGAGGCCGGCGGAATCGAGACCGGGATGGGAGACCAGGAGGGTGTAGCGCCCCGGGGCGATGCTGTCGAACCGGAAGCGGCCGTTTGCGTCGGTCTGGACGCGCTGCTCGCTGCCGCGCACCCAGACATCGGCGCCCCGGAGCGGCGCGTGCAGCAGGCTGTCGAAGACCGTTCCGACAACGGGCCGCTGACCTAGGACGACCTGGGTGGGAAGCACCAGCAGCACCAGCAACGCGCCACGCATGACGCCCACAATACTTCGGGATTGTAGAGTGAGAAAGGGAACCCCTTCTACTGTATAGAGCGCGCTAATTCTGCTTCTGAGCCCACTCCTGGCGACGCTGCTCCACGGTGCGCGCGAATTCCTGCCGGTTCTTGTTGAACCCCGCTGCGAGCTGGGCGCTCCAGCCGTACATCGCCCACGGCGCCCGCTGTTGCACAAACGCGAGCAGCTCGTGCACCTTCTTTTCCTTGCCGGAAATCGTTGCGGTGCCGCCGTAACAGGCGACGATCGCTTCGTACGTCTTGCCCGTCGGAATGAAGTTCACGCTGTGCTTGGTGACCTTCTTGTAGCCCCACAGCACGTCCTGAAAGCGCAGCAGGTTGACCGTGAAGAACGTCGAGCGAATGAGATATTTGTTCCCGAGGCGCCAGCCGGCCTTGGCCTTCAGCAGTGCGTTGTCGAACTCGTGCTCGGCCGCGAGCCCGACGCCCATCGGGTCTCCCCACTTCGCGATGCGCTGCGCCAGCGGATGCCGCTCCGGATCGCGCCAGGCGCGCCACGCCGGCAGCGCCTGCCAGGCGAACAGCAACAGAAACACGATGCCCACAGCGATCACGACGTAACCCGGCCGGCGGAACGAATCGCTGTCCAGATAGAAGGGATAGAACTGGCTGCGCAGCGCGCGCATCTCCTTGGTGTCGAACAGCTGCTCCTCGAGATCCGCCGTCAACGGCAGGAGCTTCCCCTCCGCCGCCGGCGATTCCCCGCCCGCGGTCCGGACGACGAGATAGCGGTCGCCGAAGGCAAGCGCGTTATACGCGCCCGACTCTTCGCGGCCCGTCTCGACGCCGTTTTGTGTGTGGACCGTGTACTGGCGGATGCGGGTGTCGATCACCCGCTCGCCGGCGACGCGCGCGTAGTAGCGCGGCGTGGTCTTCACATCGCGGATCGCATCGAGGTCCGCCCGCGCGAGGCGATAGGGACCGCGCAGGAAGTTCGCGATGTAGCGATGGTCGCTCGTGGCGACGAGGACGCCGCCCCCGAGGACGAGGGTCCACACGATGACGCGACGCAGCGACGTCGCACGAATGCGCTTGACGATCCAGCTGTCCATTTGGAGTCCTCGGTGCAGGGCCGGCACACTATAGCGAACGGCATTTCCACAGGCTAGCATAGCGATATGCGATCCTTCCCATCCGCCACCGTGATCGCCCTCACTGCACTGGCCGCGGTGGGGGCCTGTGAGAAGCCGGCGCCAAAGCCCGCCGGCGTCCCCGACTTCCATAACCCCGCCGATCCCGGCTTCGCGCAGCAGGCGCCCGACTCCTTCCGCGCCCGCTTCAGCACGACCAAGGGCGACTTCGTCATCGTGGTGCACCGTGCCTGGGCGCCGCACGGCGCCGATCGCTTCTATAACCTCGTGCGCTCCGGGTTCTACGACGGCGTGCGCTTCTTCCGCGTCATTCCCGGCTTCATGGCGCAGTTCGGCATCCACGGCGATACCGCGGTGACGGCGGCGTGGCGGCCCCGCGTCATTCAAGACGATCCTGTGCGCCGGACCAACGGACGCGGCATGGTGACGTACGCGACGGCGGGACCGGGCACGCGCACGACGCAGATCTTCATCAACTTCGGCGACAACAACCGGCTGGACGCGAGCGGCTTCGCGCCGTTCGGGCAGGTCGTGGAGGGGATGGAGGTCGTGGATGCGCTGTTCGGCGGGTACGGCGAGGGCGCGCCCAACGGGCGCGGCCCGGATCAGTTTCGGCTCAATGTCGAAGGCGAGAAGTATCTCGCCCGTCAGTTCCCCAAGCTCGACACGATCAAGAGCGCTAGGGTCGAATAAGCTGCCGTAGCCTGCCCTGCGCCTCCCCGTTGGTTGAATCGCGGCGCACGGCTTCGCGGAACGCGGCGATCGCGGCGGTGGTGTCGCCTTTCATCAGGTTGATGTTGGCGCGGAAGGTCGCGAGGTTCGACGAGGTCGGGAACTGCTCCTCGTTGAGCCGCAGGATCGCGAACGCCTCGTCGAACTTCCCGGCGCGCGCCAGCCGGAACGCCGCGATATCCAGCGTCGGCTCGCCGAAGTCGTAGGCCGCGCGGCCGTAATAGCGCTCGCGCAGTGCGCGATAGGCGCGCGTCGCCGAATCCGCACCCGCGGTCTGCGCCGTCTCCTGAATCAACTGCTCGAGCGACATCGGCCGGCTCACCCCGCGATGGCAGGTCTGGCATGTCACCTCGACATGGCTCGTCATCTGCGCGTGCTCGGGGAGCGTGTCCAGCCGCCGGTTGATCTCTTCCACCATGCGCATCATCTGCCGGGCCGTCAGCTTGGTGCGCTTCTCGTCCTTCGCGAAATCGAATTGCCCGAGCGGCTGCCCCTCCTGACCGACGTGGCAGTACTGGCAGCGCACACCGAGCGCGCCGGCGAAGTTGCGCATGATCCCGACGACCTGCATCACCGGCGTGTTCTTCGGAATGACTTTCACGTTGATGAGCGAGTCCGGCGGGAAGTGGCCCGGGGCCTGGGACACCAGGGCGGCAGGGGCGGTAAGGGCGGCAATGAGAAAGACGACGGGGCGTGCGTTCATGGCTCAGACTTACGCCATCGCGCAACGCCCCGCCATATCGATTCAGCAAAACCCGACAAATTCCTGACGCGCGTTACAGACCCTTACCCCTGAGCCACGTCAGCGACGCATTCGCGACTTCCTTCCAGCCGCTGTCGACGGTGAGCGAATGGCCGCGGTCGGGAAACACCTGGTACTCCGTCACGCTCGGCGTCTTGCGATAGAGTTTGTACGCCGCGCGCGACACCCTCTCCGGCACCGTGTGATCCTTTCCACCACCCGTGATCAAGAGCGGCCCGCGGTTCGCTTTCGTGTTCACCTGCGCCGGAGTATTGGGGAAGACATTGGCGAAGGCTGCCTCGAACAGCGGCTTGCCGGGCGCCGGGATGTGGTACTTCGCGTGCAGCGCGTTCGATTCCTGCTCGGACACGGCGTTGCCGAACCCAAAATGAAACTGCTTCGGCGTCTGGGAGATGGCTTTCTTGTAGTTGAAGGGATTGCTCAGGACTGGGAACGCGCTCTTGAGCTGGGCGAGCGGGAGCGGCAACACGCCGCGGATCTGCGCCGGATCGAGCGCCACCGCGGCCGACGCCAACCCCATGCCCAGCAGTTTCTGCGCGACCAATCCGCCGAAGGAATGGCCGATCACAATCGGCTTCGCCGGCAGCGCCCGAATGATCTTGGCATAGTGCTCGACGACGTCGTTGATGCCGACGTTCGCGAGCCGCTCGGGATGGGCGTTCGATTCCGCGACCGTGGCTGGCTCGCCTGGCCAGCCGGGCGCGATGGGGTCATAGCCGGCGGCGCGGAACAGCTCCATCCATGGTTTCCAGGAGTCCGCGTGTAGCCAGAGGCCGTGGATGAATACGACGGGGGTGGGCATGCGAACCTCAAGAAAAAAGACGGTAAGGGACGGTAAGAGACGGTAAGGGACGGTAGAGGTCAACCCCTTTACCGTCCCTTACCGTCGCCGCTGGGCTCATGCCCCGCGGCATGATGCTGCGCGCGCTGAAACGCGAGAAACTCGTGAATGGCGCGAATCGCGGCCGAGTCGCTGCTCGTGATCCGCACTTCCCCGCCCCGCGGCCGCTCTATCGCCTCATACTGGATCGCGCCGCGGTGGGCCGCCATAATCGCAGTTCCCGGTACAATCTGGGCATGGACCGTGAACGGTTTGGTGAAATCGCCCGCGCGGAACGCCGCCTCGATGTCGCGCATGTGCCCCCGAATCTTCGCGATGGCGGCGCTATCCGTGGCGTCGTCGCGCTCCAGCACGACGCGGCCGCCGTCGGGGAGATCCTCGAAGACGTGCGCGGAGGTGTACTGGTCGACACCCATGACGTGCGCGCCGCGCGCCTGCATCGCGGCGAAGTCGGGCGAATCCCCGGATCGCTTGCAGGCCGCGCCTACGAGGGCCGCGCCGAGCCCGACGACTCCGATCGATAGCCGAGTCTGATCCAGACCACGCATAAGGCACCGTTGAGGGCGAGGCCGAACGCCGGCTTCACGAAGGCGAGCGCGGTCGCCGCGGCGTAGACGAGAAGACCTACGTAATAGGTCCGCTGGATGTTGGCGACCGTCTCGGCGGTCACCTCTTTGCGCAGCAAGCCACCGTTCACAATCGCGCGGAACAAGACATTCCAGCACAGGGCGTTCAGCACCATGGTCCCGCAATAGAACGCCGCCGCGGGTTTCGCCTCCGCCGTCGCGAGGTTCTGCGCCAGCACCGCCGTGGGAAACGGCACGAAGCTCACGGTCAGCAATAACAACCCGTTCGCGAAGAGCACCGGATAGTTGACGCTCCGCGCCATGCGCAGCAGCTCGTGGTGATTCACCCACATGATCAGGATGACGACGAAGCTCAGCAGAAACGCGATGTAGGACGGCCACAGGGCGAGGAGTCCCGCCCACAGTCCGTGGTCACCGTGGGGAACGCGGATTTCGAGAATCAGCAGCGTGATGGCGATCGCGAAGACGCCGTCGCTGAAGGCTTCGACGCGGGAGGGACTCTCAGACATCGGGGGAGACTACTGCGGTTCATAGCGTCGCACAAACCGCCGGTCAGGCCGGTGGCTGACAACGCAGCGGCCCCGCAACCTCGGTGAACGTGTTCCCGAAGGAGGGATCGGTGTAGTCGTCCGTCCAGGCCGCTCCGTTGAACAGCACGAACGCGCAGCTCGAGGAACGGACGATAGACGTGTTTCGGAACAGCGCCCCGGGATCGGACCAGAGCCGCACGGCACCGGCGTAGCCGGCACCGCCGGCGCCCGCATCGGCGATCACGACATGGTCGAACCGGGTGCCCGGCCCCGGGCTAGCCGCGCCCATCTCGATGCCCATCCAGGAACCGGGAACGCCGGGCGTGACGGATCGGAACGTGACCGGATCGGTGGCCGTCCCCACTGCAACGAGATTGCCGAAACCCGCCGTCACCCGCATGCCGACACCGACCTCGATCGTCACACCTGGCTCGAGCACCAGCGTCGCATCGACTCCCAGTCCGGTCCGGAACCGGTACGGAACGCCCAGATTGCGCCAGCTCACCGAGTCGTACCCGACGCCGTAGTCGCCGATCACGTCGATCGCGTCGATCGCATTGAACCGATAGTCGCCGGCGGGAATGAACGGGATCTGGCGCGCGTACAGGCCGAGCGGGTAGGTGGCGCTTTGCGTAATCGTGAGGTTGTGTGAAGACGGGTGGAAGCGGCCCCCCAGTTCGAGCGTAACGCCGGCGGAACGCGAGCCGCGAATCAGTACGTCCTGGACGACCAATCCACTGTCAATGCCGCCCTCGGGGCCGAAACGCAGGCACGCGCTCCAGGGATATCCTTGTGGAATTCCGCAATCTTGCATGACGACGCTGCGGAGCGCGCTACCGGCACCGTGCTCGATCTGGATGCCGAGCCACCCATCGCCCGTGGACTCGAGGACGACCCCCGCACCGGTGCTACTCCCGGCAATGAGTCCGCCGGTGGGAAACGATAGCCCGGCCCCCGGATCAAACCGCAGGTGCAGCCCCGGCGGCAATGTCAGGATCGGATTTCCCGGATCGTCGAACAGCACGCCACCGGTGAATCGCAGCGGCAGCCCCGGTTCGGTCCAGGTGGTGGACTGGGTCACTCGGCCGCTGGTCACAACAATCTCGGACCCGTCGTTGAGGGTAAACTGCCCGCCGCGCGGGAAGGACTCGATGAGATGCGGCGCAATCGTGGCGACGTAGCCCTGTGTGTTCGTCACCGTGAGATTCCTCGTTCCAGCGGAAAGCACCGTGCCGAACCCAAGATTCACTCCGTTGCGTCCGTGATCGATCGTCACCCCGTCGATGAGGAGCTCGGCGCCGGCGCTGATGATGCAGGCCCCGGGGTTGTCGAACGGATAGTCCTGACCGCATTGCCGTAACGTCACGTCTCGCAGCTGTGAGCGGCTTTGCTTGAACCGGAGGCCCTGCCAGGAAGGACTCGGTGCCGCCGCCGAATCCGATTCCATCACCACGGGATCGCCGCCGGGGGGGATGACGATGGCGCCTGCCCCTGTCTCGCCGAAGTTCAAGCCTGCGCCCGCCCGGAACCGCACGGTCGCGCCCGGCTCGATCGTCAGGACGACGGTATCCTGCGGATTGCCGGTGAAGACGTGACCGACGCCGAGGGTTCGCTCGACGACGTGGGGAGTGTCGACCACGCGCCACGTCTCGCTCACCTCCAGATTGTAGCCGCGGTGAAAAAGACCCCGCACCTGGACGGTCACTTGCGCGGTCACACCATCCATGTCCGCTTCGATCGCGGCCGCGCCCGCACCCAGCGCGCGAATGAGCCCCTGCTGATCCACACTCGCGATTGCCGGCGTGAGCGAGCGCCAGGTCGTGGGGCCGTTCTGCACCCACGTGCCCTGCGCCGACACCGCCTGCACGAGCGCGTGGAGGCTGTCGGTGATTGGGTAGGATACCCGGAGGGGCGAGAGGCTGATCTCGAGGTGATCGATCGTCGCTCCCGGCTCGGTCCCCGATCCGCACGACAGGCCGAACGCCGCACACGCCGCAACCGCAATGAGTGTCTTCAGGGCCCGCACTGTGCCGCTCCGGCGTTGTTCTGGAATGTGTTGCCCAGCGCGGGCGCCGTGAAATCAGTGGTCCACGTCGATCCGCTCAGACGGGTAATGCCGCAACCCGCCGAGCGCTGCACCAGCGTGTTGCGAATGAAGGGGCCCATCTCCCGAGCGAGCCGGAATCCGGTTGCAAACTGGCCGTCATCGGCACCACCGTTTTGCACAATCACATGATCGAACGCGGTGGTCGTGTCAGCGTACGGGCCGACCATCACGCCCATCCAGCTGCCGGCGAAGTCATACTGACCGGTGAAAATGATCGGCTCGCTGTCGGTCCCAATCGCGCGAACGTTCCCGCTCACCAACCAGCCAACCGAGAGGATTCCTCCGGGAGCGAAGCGAAGCACGACACCGGGATCGAGCGTGAGTCTCGGATTCGCCGCATGACCGATTCCCAGACCGTCTCGGATGAGGTACGGCACGCCGGGATTGGGCCACGTTTCGGTCTGAGTGACCTCACCATAGATCACGTAAATCACGTCCATGGCGTTGCCTGAATAGCCGCCCGACGGTATCGAGGCAGGTGAGCTTCCCCAAAGCCAGATCGGCGCACCAATCGAGCCGTGAGTCCCGGTGATCGTAACATTCGCCGAGCCATCGCCGAAACGTCCGCCACCGATCGCGTTGACCCCGACATCGACGGCGCCACGGATCGTGACGTTCTTGAACACAGGCGTGGGCGCCGTTCCAAAGAAATTCCCGATGAACGAGACGCACGCCTGACCGTAGCCGGTGCTGCCGTAATTCCCGCAATCGTCCAACGTTGCGTTGGTGACTGCGCTGGCGAGCGCGGCCGGATAGAACGCGAGGCCCGCCCACGTCCCCGATCGAGGAGCGAGGCTCACCGCCGCACCGCCATCGGTCCCGATGCGCAAGCCCCCCGGTCCATTGTTGCCGACAACAAGACTCGCCCCGAATGCAAACGGAAGAGTTACGCCTGCGGGAATTGTGAGGACAGGTTGCCGCGGTCCTTCGATGTAAATGGGATCGAGCACGATCCATGGCGGGCCTGCAGCCCAGACTGTCGAGTCGCGCAGCGTATCGCGGGTCAGGCGCACTTCATTGCTGTCGTTCGCGCTGAACGTTCCGCCGAGCGGGAATTCCCCGGCAGCGCCGGCCGGCATCGTGGCGATGTACCCGTGCATACGCTGCACACTCAGGGCACTCGACCCCGGCGTGAAGCGCGATGTGCTCTGAAGAATGACGGCCCCGCCGGCGGCGTCCTGCACCGTCACGTGGTCCACGAGGAGCGTGGGACTTGCGCCGCTGAAACGGTGGCCGAGCACGAGGCAGCCGACCGGCTGGTCGTCAGTTCGCACCTGCCCGCAGCCGCTGACCGTCACATAGTGCAGCTCCGACGAATTCCGGCCGCGGAAGGTGAGACCGATCCACGATCCGGACCCGGGTGGAGCAGGCACACCTTGGATCGTGACCGGCGCAGACGGGGTCCCCTGCGCGCGTAACGCACCCGGGGCGTCGAGACCGAATGTCAATCCGGAGCTGGAGTCGAACTGCACCGTCGCACCGGCGTCGATCGTGAGCGTAACACCGCCCGCTCCGCCAACCGCCAAGCGACCCTTCACCACGTGCGGCGAAGCGGCCAGCGTCCACGTCTCATTCGCGGTAATCGGCCAGCGATGGCGCGTGCCGGCCACCTGAATTGGAAACGAATCGGACACAGTCCCGACCGACCCGGTGATGGTAGCCGAGCCGAGCGCGCGCGCCACCACGAGCCCTGCGGTATCGATCGACAGGACGGTGGGGTCGGAGGAGCGCCAGGTCACGGGGCCCGCGGGGTAGGAGGCACCGTTTTTGTCGTACCCGGCGAGGCTCACGCGGGCCGTGTCGTTTACGAGGAAATGGGTGAGCGAGGCCGTCCCGACGATCTGCACTCGGCGCAACCCGGTCGGTTCAGTGCCCGAGTCGCCGCATCCAAGCGCCAGTATGACCGCGAGCGCGGTCGAAGCTGCTGCGGTTCGCATAGCGCTGGCGTATAAGAATGAGGGTGGTGCGAAATTGCAACCGAAGGCGCGCCAAACGTCATAAACCGTGAGTAGATTTGCGGAAACCCTTCAGGCCTCCATCATGCATCGCACAACTCATAAGGTCAGCTTCGTATTCCTCGCCGCCGGTCTGGCCGCATGCGGCAGCGACTCCACTGGCCCCGCCGCGGGCTTCGAATGCATCGGCCAGGCGCTGCCCACGACCGCGCCCGCGCTGATCAATGTGACCGGAATGGTCAGCTCCAATGTCCTCTCTCCTGCTCCGGTGCATGGAGCCTACGTCTATGCATTTCGAAGGGGGGACACCACGCACCTGGCAGGCGACACGACCGACACGCCTGGCCACTACAGCGTGGACATCACGACGGGAGGAACGCCAGTCGACGGCTACCTCGCGGTCTCGGACAGCGGCCACCACATCGACACCTACGCCTACCCAGCGGTGCCGCTCGCCAGCAATCAGATCGAGAACGTGCTCATGATCTCGAGCACGGAGTTCACGTTCCTGGCCGCGGCAGCGGGGGTCACCCCCGTGGCGGGGGATGGATTCATCGGCGTCGTCGTGAAGAACTGCGCCGGCACGCCGATCGCGGGTGCGACCGTGACGAGCAGCCCGGCGGGGACCGTCCGCTACAACGCGGGCGGCGCGCCGAGCCCGTCGGCGACGTCCACCGCGGATGACGGCGTCGCCTATATCGCCAACGTCGCGGCGGTGAATGTGACCGTGATGGCGAGCGCGAGCGGCCACACACTGCGCCAGCACATCGTCAACGC
>Ga0209056_10001267_pt1 | contig 27609 bp, 28 predicted proteins | sample GraSoiAngelo_114_FD_185876 | JGI IMG/M metagenome (GOLD analysis project Ga0209056, IMG submission 185876) | Grasslands soil microbial communities from the Angelo Coastal Reserve, California, USA - 14_0903_13_40cm (SPAdes) (version 2) | ecosystem: Environmental > Terrestrial > Soil > Grasslands... | reverse complement strand
GCCGGCGACGGAGGTTGGTCTAGGAAACTCGGCCCTCGCCCGCGACTGCGCCACCGTACGATCCATCGCACGAAACTAAGAACTATTGACGGCTGCAGACGAAAACCGAATTTAGTCACAGCCTCTCAGGGCAGGCTCTTTGAAAAGCGCAAAGGGTGGGGCAGCCTGAGTTTGGGGGCGGTTCAAGAAAGGGCGGGGCAGCCTCCCGCCCGCTTAGTCCTCCCGGTAATTTACTTTCGGAACCATCACTTTCTCAATCTGCTGCTCAACTGCTTGAAGGTCATCCTCGTCCTGCTTGATCTTTGTAAGTTCCGCTGCAATCTCAGGGTCTTCCACCATGTACGAGATTCAAGGCTCGGGCGGATTGCTCCTGATGCTATTTTCAATGACTCCGTGCAGTTTCTCTTCTGTATCGGCTCTTTGCGGAATCCTAGAAATACCGCCATACCCGCCGATCGCGGAGTGCATTGCCATCTTGAACTTGAGAGCCTTGATGTGATCTCTATAGCGTGTTAGATACCGCTCGGCAGCTTTTTCTCCAACGGCCTTACGCTTAGCGTAGATCTCCGTTCCTCGCCGCTCGGCGTATTTGGCATCGTCTCGCGTCACCAAGTAGTCGTATAGACGATGTCGCATGTAACGAGATTCGCATTGATGGCACTTCAGCCACCATCGCTCATGCCTGCCGCTGACAGAAGGGCGGGGGCCGTTCTCAGTTCCCGGCCTTAACCACAGGCCAACGGCTGACCACGGCCTCTCCGCCGAAACGCAACTCATCGTCACGCTTCAGACTAAGAAGATACAAGGCTGCCCCACCCTTTGCGGTTTTTTCAAAGGGTGCGAGACTACAATGGGAAGGATCATCGTTTGCCGGCATCACCGCAGCGGCCTACCCACCGTCGGTTTCTCAAAATCGCGGCTAACTTGCCACAGCCTCACTGCTTGACGCACGGTGTCGTGGCAGATGCCTCAAGACCAGCGCAAGCAAGACCGGGATGGCTACTAGTCGAACGGGCTTGACGGGATGGCCGGGATAGTCGGCGGCGAGGATTAACCAAACGACATAGGGCAAGACCACGTGCGCGACGCTCGAAACACGCGATTGTGGGCGCGGCGTGGCCGTCAGTCCGGTTGCCAGGATCAGCGAGAGACGAGTATAAGCCCGATTCCTTCGATTTCATCGCGATACATGTAATACCTGTCGATGTCTGGTTTATTCATCCCGGGCATCATGGTCAATCTCGGCATCCTGCTGACGCCAGGAAAGCCCGATTCAAAGGCTCGTTGTGCTCACGCGTCCAGGTGAAGTCCACGCGCTCCCGTTTGCACACAACTCAGCCTAAGAAAAAGGTGGGACGGTACACGTTCACGAGAGCCGCGGAGCGGCACAAGAATGCAGCCCAGGGCGCAAGCCCTGGGTAAGAGTCGGAAACGCGTCAGCCCTGAAGGGGCGAAAGAAAGGGTGTGGCGACATGGACTCTTTAGCGCCTGCGGCCGCCAACTCTCGGAGCGCACCAAATGGCAGAAATCAGTCGAGGCTTCAGCCGCTGGGAGCTCACTATCCCTCGCCCACCTTCAGCACCGCCAAGAACGCCTCTTGGGGGATGTCCACCCGGCCGATGCGCTTCATGCGTTTCTTGCCTTCCTTCTGCTTTTCGAGGAGCTTGCGTTTACGGCTGATATCGCCGCCATAGCATTTTGCTAGGACGTTTTTGCGCATGGCGTGCACGGTTTCACGGGCAATGATTTTTGCGCCGATCGAAGCCTGAATCGGCACCTCGAACATTTGTCGAGGGATGAGCTCGCGCATCTTTGAGACCAGCGCCTTCCCACGTTCGTAGGCGAAGTCGCGGTGGACAATAATCGAGAGCGCATCCACCGGATCGCCTGCGACCAGGATGTCGAGCTTGACCATCGGCGATTCCCATGTGCCAGCGAGATGGTAGTCGAGGGATGCGTATCCGCGGGAGACCGACTTCAGCCGGTCGTAAAAGTCGAGCACAATTTCGTTCAGCGGTAGCTCGTATTGCAGCATGACGCGGTTCGAGGTCACGTATTCGAAGCTCTTCTGTTTGCCGCGTTTTTCTTCGACCAGCGCCAGAATGCCGCCCACATATTCTTCATTGGTGAGAATGGTCGCGAGAATCACCGGCTCTTCGACTTTGGCAATCTCGCTCGGATCGGGCCAACGAAAAGGATTGTCTACCTCAACGTGCTCGCCGTCAGTCTTCGTGATCTGGTAACGCACGCCGGGAGCGGTGGTGATCAGCTCAAGCCCGAACTCGCGCTCCAGACGTTCCTGAATAATTTCCATGTGCAGCAGGCCGAGAAAACCGCAGCGGAAGCCGAAGCCGAGAGCGACAGAGCTTTCCGGCTCAAAGAAGAAGGACGAATCGTTCAGACGAAGTTTGTCCAGAGCCTCGCGGAGTTGCGTGTGCTCGTGCGCGTCCACGGTGTAGAGGCCGGCGAAAACCATCGGCTTGATGTCTTCAAAGCCGGGCAGTGGTTCAAGCGCACGATTGGCGTCGTCAATGATGGTGTCGCCGATTTTCGTGTCGGCAACGTTCTTGATGTTGGCGATGAGGAATCCGACTTCGCCTGCGCGCAGCTCATCAATTTCAACAGGCTTGGGCGTGAGCACGCCGAGCGTCTCCACGTCGAACACGCGGCCATTCGACCAGAGACGAATTTTCTGTCCCTTGCGCAGCGTGCCTTCGAAGACGCGCACCAGCACAATGACTCCACGATAAGCATCGAACCAGGAATCAAAAAGCAGTGCCTGCAGCTGGTGATCGGGATCTCCCTTGGGCGGATGAGTGCGCTTGACAATGGCTTCGAGCACATCGGTCACACCTTCGCCAGTTTTCGCGCTGATTAGTAGGGCGTCGGTGGCGTCCAGTCCGACCGCCCCTTCGATCATTTCTTTGGTGCGAGGAATGTCGGCGCTGGGCAAGTCAATCTTATTAATGACGGGAATAATTTCCAGTCCATGATTAATCGCGAGATACGAATTCGCCAGTGTCTGGGCTTCGACACCTTGCGAAGCATCGACCACCAACAGCGCACCTTCGCACGCCGCCAGCGACCGCGAAACCTCGTAGGAAAAATCCACGTGCCCGGGAGTGTCAATCAAATTGAGCTGATAAGTCTGCCCGTCCTGGGCGCTGTACATCATGCGCACAGCATGCGCCTTGATGGTGATGCCCCGCTCCCGCTCCAGATCCATCGAATCGAGGACCTGCGCCTGCATCTCGCGCGCAGTCAGCGATCCCGTCAGCTCCAATAACCGATCCGCCAACGTAGATTTCCCGTGGTCAATATGGGCGACGACGGCGAAGTTGCGGATGAGGGAGGAATCCATAGGGAGAGCGGGCAAGTAGTGATTTTAACAGGGAGGATTGGCGTAGCTGATGGCCGGGACCGATTGAGCTCTACCGGCGTGAGCCAATATGTCAGCGATAGAGACAATCAGAGACGTAGCACTCTCTACTGAGTATTCATGAGCAGCTGCTATGCTGCTCGCGCGAGTCTCGCGGCCTCAATTCCATCCAGAGCCTGCCACAGCGCATTGGCCGCGTGCTCGCCGGCAATGAGCGCTCTTTCTGCGGCCTGCGGATCGGCGTCAACGATCTTGGCCAGTTGGTGCTTCCAGATCCGAGAATGGTACCCATCCGCAGTCGTGTGCACGGTGAAGTACTCACAAGTCTTTTCGTCCGCCCCGTACATCTCCCGCAGCCCTCGGACTTTTTCCGCTGCAACACGCGGCACCTGCGACTCGTAAGCATAGAAAGTCGCCAATGCTTCCTCGGGAGTCGCCTCCCGCGCGACCGAATGAAACGATTCCATCAACTGCGCGACTTCGGCTACTGGCGCATGTTCTGCTGCATTGCGTTGCCCGCCAATGCCCTCCACAAAATCCAGCCAAAGCTCGGCATGCGGGCGCGCTCCGTCCATCCCTAACTCGTCTTCGCGATTCACTTGGACCGCGCGGCGCAGTTGAGCATCCTGCACACGGGCGCCGAATTCCTCCAGATAGGAGGGGAACGCTTCTACGTGATGGAAATAGTCTCGGCCGTACCGTCGCAGGTCTTCCCGCGTGAGTTTGCCAGCGGACCAGGACTTATAAAAAGGATGGCAAAGCAGATCGTATTTGGCGATTCGTGCGTCCAGTTGCTCGAAAAAATCTTTGGAAGTCATCGTTCCTCCGTGACAGATGAATATACGGGGAACAATCCTGTGGCCGCAACATGAAAGCGCGCAAGGCCAGACAAATCAAAAACAACTTCTGGCCACGGATTTACGCGGATTAACACGGATCGGGCGCAAAAAGAAGTTCTATTCGTGAATCCGTGAAAATCCGTGGCCGGTTCTCTTTGTGATCTTTGCGAATTCTTTTGCGACCTTTGCGGTTAAGATCTGTAGTGTCTTCCGCGAGGCGCGCCTGCGATTGCTCAGTCCAACCTTGCTGCTCTGCATTCCATAGCTGTCCCGCGCCCACACGGATTCGCGGATTCCCTCCGAGGTCCTGCATAAATCAGCCTACGTGAACTCCATCCCTAAGCCAGCGGATTTCACCTCTGCCATGCTTTGGGGAATCGCTGTCGCCGATACTCGTGTCCCTGGATATGAGAAGGCAGAGATCGAAATTTCGCACACGAAACTGACCTGCTGGATTGATGGCAAAGATGTCGTTCTGAATGACGATCACGGGGCAGTTCGCAGTGGACCTGCCGCCGCAGTCCATGTTCGGCACGGATGCGCACGATCCCATGCCCATGGCGGTCCCTGATAGACCCACTTCTCGCAAAGGCGACGAGAAGTGGGGCACCTCAGCAAAGTCAAGCATTCGTGCCGTCGTCTTGCGGGTTGGAAGCAGGCCTGACCGGGTGGCACTTCTGGGCTGCATCACCGCGCGCGGCGATTCCGGCTGGTCATCTTGAAGGCTGCACGGTGGCGGTCAGCGCCAGAATTTCACGAGGTGCGCTACTTCAAATCGGCTTCGATTATTGGCGAAATCCGACCATCGGATACGAATCCGGCGGGAACAATCACGAGGCCGGGGCTAGCCAGTGGTACTTCCCGTCAGGAGAGTGGCAGGAAGCGGAATTTACAGATGTTCACCATTGACGGTGTGGGTCGGACACTCTTGTCCGACGCCTTTGGTTTTGCGTCGCTTCCGGATTCCATGCTGTTCTCACTCACGATGGATGATCAGAATTGTGAAATCTGCACGCATTTGTCGGACACGGGTGCCCGACCCACATCAGCCTGTAAAATAGAAGTTCCATGCAGTTCACGGAGCAATTCGAGATCGTCGTAGTCGGAGCTGGACACGCTGGATGCGAGGCCGCAGTCGCCTGCGCGCGCATGGGCCTGAAGACAGCCCTTTACACGTTGAATGTTGATCTCATCGCGCAGATGTCCTGCAATCCGGCTGTCGGTGGAATTGCCAAAGGACATCTGGTGCGCGAAGTGGACGCGCTCGGCGGAATCATGGGCGAGGTCACGGATGCGGTCGGAATCCAGTTTCGGCTGCTCAACACTTCCCGAGGGCCCGCCGTATGGTCCCCGCGCGCTCAGTGCGATAAGCAAGCGTATCGTCTGAAAATGCGCGAGGTGCTGGAAGCGCAGCCCAATCTGAAGATCAAGCAAGCGGAAGTGGCGGAACTGATTTTGGAAGATCCGTCGTTGGCTGTTGGTCGTTGCTCGTTTGCCGAATCGACGACGAATTCGGGAGGGCACGACTTCAGTTGTGCCGCGAAAGGCCCTTCCAGGAATGCGGCTTTAGCCGCAGACATTTTTTCCGAAGACCAACGACCGAAGACCGAGGACGCCTCCGCCCAACGCCGTGTTCTCGGCATCCGTCTTCGCGACGGGCGCACGGTCGGCGCGAAGGCTGTCATCATCACCACTGGAACTTTTCTAAATGGCCTGATTCACTGTGGCGAGCAGCAATATCCAGCCGGACGTTCCGGCGAACCAGCCGCGGTGTTGCTCGGAGAAGCTCTTAAAAAACTCGGCCTGCGCGGCTGCCGTCTCAAGACCGGAACGCCGCCGCGGCTCGACGGTCGCACCATTGACTGGTCAAAGTTTCAGGTTCAACCTGGCGATCCCGATCCCACGCCATTCAGCTTCCGTACGAAACAAGTTGCGCATCACGACAAGCAGGTACCGTGCTACATCGCCTGGACGACGCCGGAAACTCATCGCATCATTCGTGAAAACGTGCACAGGTCGCCGATGTATAGCGGCCAAATTCAGTCCATCGGCCCGCGATATTGCCCTTCGATCGAAGACAAGATCGTCAAGTTTCCGGACAAAACCACGCACCAGTTGTTCCTTGAGCCGGAAGGTTTGAACACGCACGAAATCTACGTCAATGGGATGAGCACGTCCCTGCCGGTAGAGGTCCAGCTCGCGATTTTGAAATCCGTTCCTGGACTGGAAAGCGCCGAGATGCTGCGTCCGGGATACGCCATCGAATATGACGCGATTGATCCCACAGAGCTTGAACGCACTCTCGAGACCAAACAGATTGCCGACCTGTTCCTCGCCGGACAAATTAACGGCACGTCGGGATACGAAGAAGCCGCGTGCCAGGGGCTGATGGCCGGAATTAATGCCGGGCTGAAAGTAAAGAACGAGCTACCGTTGATTCTCGACCGCACCGAAGCCTACACGGCGATCCTGATCGACGATCTAATATCGAAGGGGACCAACGAACCCTACCGGATGTTCACATCGCGTGCCGAGTTCCGCCTGCATCTGCGGATAGATAACGCCGACCGCAGGTTGACTCCGCATGGACGCCGTGTTGGTCTGATTTCCGATGAGGCGTGGGCGGATTTTCAGGCGAAAGAGGACAGGCAGGAGAAGCTTAAGAAGCTATTGGAGAGCACGAAACTGACTCCGACAATGCTGGAAAGCATTCAGTACTCAGCACTCAGCATTCAGTCGGAAGAACCGTCGTTGGCTGTTGGTCGTTGGTCGTCGGCAAAACTTCCCCAAACGAACGAGAGTGACGTCGCGACTTCAGTCCCGGAAGTCAAACAGTCTGACCTTTCCTCAGCTTTGGGCCAGTTGCTTGCCCAGACGCTCAAACGGCCCGAGATCAGGATTGAGCATCTTGTTCCGATGCTGTACGAGATTGCGCCTGATTTCTTCATTAAAGGGATGGGATCCAATTACGGCATTGGATCTACCGAGCTGGGCTCGGCCGGACAGCCGAGGGCGACTGTCCCCACATTCTCGAGTTCCGGTACGGACAACCGTCTTCCTTCCGCTCTTCGCAACGAACTCAAGTCCGTAGAAACGGAAATCAAATACGCGGGTTATCTGCAGCAGCAGGAACGCGCCATCGAGCGCCTGAAGAAAGCCGAGCAGCGCCACATCCCGGAATGGTTCGATTACAAGTCCGTCAGCGGACTATCGCGTGAAATGCAGGAAACCCTGGTGAAGATTCGCCCTCGCACCTTGGGCCACGCGTCGCGGATTCCCGGTGTGACCCCCGCCGCGGTGTCGCTGGTTAACATCTATATCGAAATCCAGGCACGCCGCCGCGAACAGGCGGCAGTGATTTAGTCATGTCCATTTACTACTCTCATTTCGAGACGCCGATTGGGCCACTCCTCCTTACAGCCAACGAGAACGGTTTGCACGAGATTAGGTTTCCGAAGAATGGACAGGCAGCAACTCCCGATCCCGAGTGTAGGAAGAATGATTCGGCCCTACGCGAGCCCTTTCATCAACTTCGCGCCTACTTCGCCGGAGAACTGGAAGACTTTGATCTTCCGCTGGCCCCCGAAGGCACCCCGTTTCAGCAAGAGGTGTGGATCGAGCTCTTGAAAATTCCTTACGGAGAGACGATATCCTACGGCGAACTCGCCCGCCGCATCGGAAACCCGAACGCATCGCGAGCGGTAGGATTGGCCAACGGCTCGAATCCGATCCCCATTATCATCCCTTGCCATCGCGTCATTGGTTCGAATGGGAAGCTTACTGGCTATGGGGGAGGACTGCCGATAAAAGAAAAGTTGCTTGCGTTGGAGAAACGGCAGCTGCGGTTGTTGTGACGCCCGCGGTGTCGCCCCCGACTCGTGCCTGCGTGGCTGATTCGGGTAACATAGTTACATTTCGTTTGCATCGAATAATCCATATGAAGAACGCGTTTCTCTATTGCCTGGCCCTGCTGATGTTGAGCTCCGCAGTGATCGTTGCACAAGACGCCTCTTTGTTGCGTCCGCCGAAGGGCGCCCAAGTGGCGATAGTCGTCTTTCAAGATCTTCAGTGCCCCAAGTGTCGCACCGACGCTCTGCTTGAGGAGCAGGCTGCAAAAACCCACAAAATTCCACTCGTCCTGCACGACTTTCCCTTACCCATGCACAACTGGTCGTTTAACGCTGCTGTGCTTGCGCGATACTTCGACACGCAAGGAAAGGATCTGGGCAATGATTTTCGTGACTACATCTTCCAGCATCAACCTGAAATAACGCCCGACAACCTGCGAGGATTCGCCCAGAAGTTTGCCACTGAGCACAAAGTGGATCTGCCGTTCGTAGTTGATCCGCAGGGAAAGCTAGCCGGCCTGGTGAACGCCGATAAAGCGCTGGGCCAGAAGGTCGGAATTCAGCACACGCCCACGATCTACGTTGTCAGCAGCCGCAATCCGTCGCGGCCGTTCGTTGAAGTCACTGACGATAAGCAGCTATTTCAGTTGATCGAGGCGATGCAGACCGAGTAGGCACTTCCAACAACAGCATTTCGGAGGTTGGTCTCGAAGCCGCCCTCTTTCCTGCTAAGATGTGCGGCAGTGTCCGATCTCCATTCGATTGTTGGGCAAACTATCTCTCACTATCGCGTCCTAGGCAAGCTGGGTGGCGGCGGGATGGGTGTGGTTTACAAGGCCGAAGACACCCGGCTTGGGCGTTTCGTAGCTCTTAAGTTTCTCCCGGATGATGTCGCCGGCAACCAGATGGCGTTTGAGCGTTTTCGCCGCGAGGCCCGCGCTGCGTCAGCGCTGAATCATCCGAACATCTGCACCATTCACGAGATTGGAGAAGACTCTGGCCGCCCGTTTATCGTGATGGAGTATCTCGAGGGCAAGACTCTTCGGGAAGCCATTCTCGGCAGACCGCTAGAAACGGAACGGTTACTCGAATTTGGAATTGAGGTGGCCGACGCTCTCGATGCCGCCAATACCAAGGGCATTGTTCATCGCGACATCAAACCGGCGAATCTTTTCATCACCGATCGCGGCCACGCCAAGATTCTCGATTTCGGCCTAGCGAAAATGAGTCCGCTTGCGGCGGAGAAAGCCAGCTCGGCGCCAACAGTTACAGAAGAACATCTGACGAGCCCCGGTAGCACGCTGGGCACGGTGGCTTATATGTCCCCGGAACAGGCGCTCGGCAAGGAACTCGACGCCCGCACCGATCTTTTCTCTTTCGGCGCAGTTCTGTACGAAATGGCAACCGGAACGCTACCATTTCGCGGCGATACGACCGCTGCACTTTTCGATTCGATCCTGAACAAAGCTCCCGCTCCGCCGCTGCGATTGAATCCCGACATTCCTGTTGAACTCGAGCGCATCATTAATACGGCGCTTGAAAAAGATCGTGACGTTCGCTATCAAAGCGCCGCCGAGTTACGCGCCGATCTCAAGCGCCTCAAGCGCGACACCACTTCGGGAAAAATGAGCGTCGCGGTTGCTGCTGCGGCTGAACGTCCTGAACGGAAATTTCGCTGGCAGTGGCTGGCGGCGGCCGTTGCATCACTGTTGGCGGTCGTGGTGCTCGTTTGGTATCTCCTGCCCGCCGGCGTTCCCAAAGTCACCCGCATCACGCAGATCACCCATGATGGCTTCAGCATGGGCAACATCCTCACCGATGGTGCGCGCGTCTATGTCACGCAGTTCCGGCCCGAGGGTGTGGTGCTGGCCCAGGTTTCGACGAGCGGAGGCGAGACTTCGGTGATTCCGACGCCGGTCAAGAACATGATCATTTACGATATCTCGTCGGACCGCTCCCAAATCTTGGTCGGAACCGCTGAGGAATCCGGCAGCGGACAAACTCCTTTGTGGACAGTGCCCGTGCCTGCCGGTTCTCCTCGACGGCTCGGCGACATTCTCGCCAGAGAGGGATCGTGGTCGCGAGACGGCCAGGAATTGGTATTCCCTAAGGGGTCTGCTCTGTACCTTGCGAAGTCTGATGGGACTACTCCGCACCTAGTTGTGTCTGTTGCCGGTACGCCATTTGCTCCGCACTTTTCCCCAGATGGAGGCCGAATTCGTTTTTCTCTTCAGAACCAGGCGAACACTACTGCGCTGTGGGAAGTCAGGACGGATGGTTCCAATCCTCATCAATTGTTGGAAGGATGGCATACACCCCCCAACCAATGTTGCGGACGGTGGACGGAGGATGGACGCTACTATGTCTTCCAAGATGGTTCTGGCTCGGAAAACAACATCTTCGCTTTAGCCGAGGCGAGTAGTATTTTCCGCGGGACGGCCCACACGCCTGTCCAACTCACAACTGGGCCAGTCCAGTACGCTGCCGCCACCCCTGATGTCAGCGGCAAAAAGCTGTTTGTGCAGGGGGTGCAGCCGAGAGCTGAGCTCGTCCGCTACGATTCCGCAGCCAAGCAGTTCGTCCCTTTGCTGCAGGGTATTTCCGCCGGCGACGTGGACTTCTCGCGCGATGGCAAATGGGTGACTTACGTTAGCCTTCCCGACCTGACCTTATGGCGAAGCCGTGTGGATGGCAGTGACCGGCTGCAATTGGCACCCGCCTCGGCAGCACTTCCTCGCTGGTCGCCTGACGGGACGCAGATCGCTTATCACTCCGCCGACTTCGGTAAGCCCTGGAAGATTTTCTTGGTCTCAGCGCAAGGCGGCCCGCCGGAAGAATTGTTGCCGGAAAATGTTGCCGAATTGGACGCCACCTGGTCTGCGGATGGAAGCCAGCTGGCTTTCGGGCGTCTATCGAACATGGACACGGAGAACGCCGAGATTTACTTGGTGGACGTCAAAACTCGCAAGGTCTCCGCCGTTCCGGGTTCACGGGGCCTCTATTCCCCGCGATGGTCTCCCGACGGACGCTACCTTACGGCAGTCGGCGTAGAGGCCTCAAAAAAACTCATGCTCTATGATTTCCGTAATCAAAAATGGTTGGAGTGGTCCAGCGAAGACGATAACTTTGACTATGGGCAGTGGTCCGGGGACAGCCACTATTTTTATTGGGACAACTTCGGGACCAATCCCAAATGCCGCCGCATCAAGCTCGGAGAACACCGCCCGGAGGATCTATTCAACCTCAATGGCCTGCGCCGTTTTGCCGGAGTATTTGGATCATGGAGCGGCCAGGGTCCTGACGACTCGCGGCTCTTCGTGCGCGACGTGAGTACGCAGGATATTTACGCGTTGGATGTGGACTTCCCGTAGGCCGAAGCTCACAGCTCTTTGCTAATACCTGGGATGAATCCCAAGCTGTCGGACAAGAGTGTCCGATCCACACCAGCTCTCAGCGGAAGTTGCTGAACATCACGAGGTCGGAGTCGTTGACGCGGCCGCGGGTGATGGCGATCTGCTTGCCATCTGGAGAGAAGGAGTAGTCAGCAATTCCCATCGGTTCGCTATCGAAATGAGTGAGTTGCGTCGGCTTGCTTCCATCAAGAGGCTGATAGAAGAGGTTCGAGCCTGCGCCCGTAGCTTTGGCAAGAATCAGAGCACGCGCGTCCGGCGCCCATCCCGGAGAATGAGTGGTTCCGACGGTAGGGAAAAAGATTTTATTTCCGCCATCCAAATCCTGGACCACAATCGTTTTCTTGTGCTCCGTAGCCTGAAAAAATGCTAGCCGCCTGTTATCGGGAGATAGAGCAGCGCCACTGGCAACTCCCTGGGCGATAGTCTCCGGCTGGCCCCCGGCGCTTGATATCCGCTTTAAATCAGGTCCGAAATAATCAATGTAATAGACGAACTTCCCATCCTTGGTACAGATCGGGCCCTCCGCATCGCGTTCAAACGTCAGTTGCTTCATCTCGCCGGTGGTAAGGTCTTGGCGAAAGAGATTCAGAGTATTGTCGCGGAACTTCGCAAAGACGAGAGCATCAGTCCCGCAGGACATTGGGTACAGACCCATAGTTTCACGATCCGGAACCTGCGTCCGTGAACTCCCATCGGGATTGATTCGAAAGCTGTGCAGCGCATTGTCCTGATAGTAGATCTTGCCGTCCTGGCTCCAGTGCACCCAGCCCCCGTCGGCTTGCCCCTGGGTTACAGGAGTGGGATTCAGCTTGATTTCGGCCGGGAGCTTTGGCGGCACGCTTCCGATGAACACCGCCGACGATTCCAGCTCCTGGACGGTGACGAGCGCTTTGCCGTCGGCTGTGACCGTGATGGTGTGGTACTCGTTCAAGTCGTTGGTGACGTTCTGCAGGGTTCCCGAAGGGTATGGCTGAAATTTGATTTGCGGACGCAGGTTCATTTCGCCAGCCCGGACTTGCAAGAAAAAACCGCTCGAATCAGGCAGCCATGCTACGCCATCAACGAGAAAGGAATAGGGGAACGACTTTACCAGCGCACCGTTCGGGGTAAAGATCAGCACGGAACTGAGGCTGTCTTTGGTGAGTTGATACTGGGCCGCGGCAATAAATTTAGTGTCCGAAGACCAGGACAGAAATGAAGCACCCACGGCCAACGCCTCTCGTTAGCGATCACACGGCGGTTGGTGCCGTCGCTGTTAGCTACAACGAGTTGCGGTTTGTTACCGGGGCCTGCGTCGAAGTGACCGAAGGCCATCTGCCTGCCGTCAGGCGAAAATGCTATGGGCGTATCCACGTCATCAAGAATGCGCTGCGACGTTCCTCCAAGACTAGGCACCGAGTAAAGTGCGATCTCGCCGCCTTCGCTGGTTGGGTCATTGTGTTCGTAATAGATGTAGTTGCCGTCCGGAGTAAAAGTCGGGTGCCGATTTCCAAACCATCCGGGGCCCGGCGGAACAACTTGCGCCTCGCTGCCGGTCGCAATCTGCTTGACCCACAGGCTCTGCTGCTCGCCACGTTTGATGTACGCGGCGTAGCGGCCATCAGGAGATACAGCACCGGCAATCGCGCCGCCATTCTCGGTCAGCTTCGAAATCTGCATGGACAGCGGATTGATCGTCGTGGTCGAGCGCGACAAGTACTTATAGACGCTGATCCCTCCAACGATGACCGCTGCAATGATGAGCCTAACGATCAGGCGCGTATGCAGACGTTGTTGCTGATGAGCCACAACAGCGCTCGGTACGTCCGCCGCACTGCTTAGCTGGGTCGGGGATGTCTGCGCCTGCACAGCAGAGGCACTGGTAAGCTTTCCAGACGAACTGGATGCTCGTTTAATACGCTTGAGGTCGGCGCGAAGTTCGGCGGCAGACTGGCATCGCAGGTCGGGATCCTTTTCCAGGCATTTCAGGATGACTTCGCTGAGTTGCGGCGGCAACATGGGATTCAGATCTGTAGGTGACGCAGGATTCTTCTCAAGAATCGCGTGGAAGATTACCGCCGAGGTGGGACCATCGAACGGCAGGCGTCCGGTTGCGGTTTGATAAAGCACAGCGCCGAAGCTGAACAAGTCCGTGCGCGCGTCCACCTCTTCGCCGCGCGCCTGCTCGGGAGACATGTAGGCGACCGTGCCGACGGTGGCGCCGGGGCTCGTGAGCATAGGACTGTCGAGGGTTGCTCCGGTAGCAACAGCTACTTGCTCGTGCTCTTTGGCGAGCTTGGCCAGTCCGAAATCAAGCACCTTGGCACGGCCGCGGCTGGTGATAAAAATATTTGCCGGCTTGATATCGCGATGGATGATGCCCTTACGGTGAGCGGCGTCAAGCGCGTCGGCAACCTGGATGGCAACGTCGAGGAGTTGGTCGTTCGTAAATGGACGGGCCAGCAAACGAGCCGATAGCGGTTCGCCTTCGAGAAGCTCCATGGCAATAAATGGCCGGCCTTCATGCTCTCCGATTTCGTAGATGGTGCAAATATTCTCGTGATTGATGGATGACGCGGTGCGGGCCTCCATGCGAAAGCGCTCGAGCGACTGGGTATTGAGCGCCATGTCTTGCGGCAGAAATTTGAGCGCGATGCGGCGGCCTAGCGTGAGATCTTCGGCCTCATAGACCACGCCCATGCCGCCGCTGCCTAGTTCGCGAACGATCTTGTAGTGTGAAATTGTGGAATCAATCAAGGGAGATATTATAGCGGCAGCAGCCGTCAGGTCTGACGAGATCTCAGATTGCAGATTTTGGATTGCTGATTTTACCCAGTCTTTCTTCGGCCCCGCGATCTGCAATCTGCAAGCTAAAATCTGAAATCGTTGATCACTGTTCCAGAAAATCCACAAACGCCCCGGTTTTCTGATAATACACACGCAGGCTGCACTGCTTTGCGCTCATGTGAGCAAAAGCGAGTTGCAACTGCTTGGTAGCTTCGGGAATTTCGCCGATTTCCATCGGCGCTCGCGCAACGTCCTCGGCTGAGTTGTATTGTGCCCCCGATGTCACGTTCTTGCTGACGATCAACGTCCAATTTTTCTTGTCCGGGACCATGAGCACGGTATAGGCACCCAGCGGGATTTCCCTGCCGCCGAGCGTAAGCGGCACCTGCACGAATAGCGTGATCCCAGGCGACCAGACGCGACCATTTCTGGGCTCATCCTTTACGGTCGGGTTATATCGCATACTGACCTCGCCGCCATCGGTGAAGTCACAATAAGCGGTCTGTGAGTCCTGGGCGAAGCTTGCAGCAGAGAGCAAACAAACTAAACCCACCAGCGAAGTGAGCGTACGCATCCCCTAAGTTCCTTTCCCGCAATAATGTACCATCAGCTGCAAATCCCATGCAGGGAATCTGCCATCTTGCCGGACGGCCGGTGCTGATCCCCTTTACTCACGTAAACCCAGCGCAAGGTTCGATGTTGTTTCCAGTGCCTGAAGCCTTTGTCCTCAGAAAGATCGATCGCGCGGAAAGCAGGCTCGGTGGCATGTGGTGTTTTTCGCCCCCGGTCGGGCGTGGTCTTCGGTTACGTTCTCAAGATGGCCGCCGGTTGCTACGTTTGGGTGGGGCAAAGAGGCCCGAACATGGCGAAATTGAAGGTCCTTTATGGCGAACTGAACGAGCAAACACTGGCCGCGCAGGCGGAAGCCTTGCAAAAGGCGGGTCATGAGGTGCAGCCCGCAGTCGGACGCAAGGGCGTGCAGGAAGCGCTCAAATCCGGCTCGTTTGACTTGGTCATTCTTGGGCCGACACTCACGCGCGACGACCGGCACCATCTTCCTTACATGGTGAAAAAGGCGAGCAAGCAGACCAAGGTGCTGGTAATGCACACCGACGGTTCGCGCCATCCGTACGTGGACGCAAATATTGACACAGGAGAAGACATAGATCATCTGCTGGTGAAGATCAGCGCCGTAACCGAAAAGGCTGCGGCTGCAGCTGCGGCTGCGCGGTAAACTTCTAACGAACGTGGGGACGGCCGCCCTCGGCTGTCCTGCTGATGTGTCGTCTTTCCGCTTTCTCCTTCTCAAGGTAAAATTCATCTTCCCGTTCACAGAACGGCCTTGAAATATGAGCGGACCATCAAGCGTCTATGTCACCCTCAGCGGCCTTCCGCTGCTTATCGAGTTCAAGTGGCCGTTTCATAGTTCAACGGCCGGAGCCGACTTCTGGGTCCTGCATGCTGACGTCAAGCTGGGAAATTCCGAAGGGCTGCATGCGCCCGTCGCCGTGAATCTGTCGGCCACCGTGCGCGAGGTGCTGCCCTCAATGGAGCCCAAGGACGTTGAAGGCCCCGTGATTAACGCGCTGCGCAAAGAAGTTGATCGCCGGCAGCTTGAGTTTGTGAAGTCCGGAAAACTAGTACCTGTCCAGTTTTCCAGCCGCTACTACGACTTCAAACGAAACAAGTGGGTCTTCGGCAAAGCCAGCGACGAGCCGATCGCGACTTTAATCACGCGCAAGGTTTTCTGGCATTCGCGGCTGTCTGGCGGCAACGTGTGGGTCGGCGATCCCGCCGAGGCGCTATATGTTGAGAGCACCGTGCCGCACATACTTAAAATCGCCCGTGGCCTGGCGGAATCAGGACTGATGACTCTTGAAGGTGAGTGGGCTTCAGCCAATGCCTCACTCATGGCGCAAGCTGAAAGATTTGAAGCCGAGTTCAAAGCGGCTTTCGGCGAACTCGACAAGAAGCATGCCTTCGAAGACGGCGTAAGAAATAGGTGATCCGGCGGACGAGATCCCGGTTGTTCTACAAAAAGTGAAGAATCGGATACGGCGGTTCACATCTTCCTGCCTATCAGAGCAGCCTATAGACGTATGCGTCTCTTACAAGTTGCGGGCCTGATCACTATCGCAGCTCTGTCGAGTATGCCAGCCAGTACGCAAGACGGCCAGGCTGCAACCGCTACCTTTAGTTCGTCCTCCGAGCTTGTATTGGTACCCACAGTGGTGAACGACAAGTCGGGAATCCATATTTCGGGCCTGACGAAACAGGATTTCGTGCTCAAGCAGGACGGGAAGACCCGCTCCATCTCAGTGTTTGAGGAAGTGCGGACGGATTCAAGCCGTACTCACCGTTCTTCAGGGGCAGGCGGAACTTTCAGCAACTTCGAGTTGGAGCGCGGTTCTTACCGCCGTCTTAGCATCATCGTTTTGGACTTCGTGAATACCCCTTTTGCAGATCAGACAGGCGCGAGAGAGGCGCTGACCAAGTTTCTTCTCGAGATCGCCGATTCGGGTGAACCTATATGCCTCTTGGCCTTCAGCCGGGGTGGCCTGCATGTGGTTCACGATTTCACCGAGGACCCAAAACTTCTCGCAGAGGCATTGCGAAAAGTGAAGTCCAATACTGCGCCTGTCATACCCTCGCAGAATGTAGAAGCCGCACACCCTCCCGGCGGTGATGCCCTCGGAGAAATGCTCACCAAACTAATTCGAGGAGAATTGCAGGCGGAAAGCCAGTTGGCATCGGTGGAAAGGAAAGACGTCGCCCTCGTCACCGTCCAGGAATTGCAGCAAATTGCGAAAGCATTCCGGGGATTCCCTGGACGAAAAGCCGTCATCTGGGCGAGCTCTGGTTTTCCCTTTTCAGTGAGCCCGCCCTCCAGTCTGCTCTGTGAGCCGGCATGCCCGACTGAACAACGGCGTGACGTGCAATCCGCCTATGACAATGCATTGGAGAATAATGAACGACGCTCAGATCGCCGTGTACCCAGTCGATTTGAGATCAGCTGATTCTGGTATTCCAGTGGCCTCTGAAAGTACTTTCACTCATCCTTTTGACATCGGAGATCCTCAGTTCGATATCGCCGCTCAGGCACAGTGGCAGCGGCAGGATACGACCAGCACGCTTCAGCTCTTTGCCCAAAACACCGGTGGGGAAGCATTCCTGGGTGGCAACGACTTGGCACAAAGTTTCCGCAGGGCAATTCAGGATAACAGCAGCTACTACGTGCTTGGATATTACGTCAGCGCGAACGGCACCAAGCCTGGATGGCACCCGATTTCGGTGGCAGTGCACGAAAAGGGAGCGCCTGCTCGGTTCCGAAATGGGTTCTTTTTCACTACAGACCAGTCCGCGCCCTCCGCCCCACAGGAAATTGCGCTCGCACTAAGCTCCCCACTCGATTTCACGGGAGTACCAGTTTCAGTGACGTGGTCGGGACAAAATCCGGGCAAGCTATCGGGGAATATGAGAGCGCAATTCGATCTGGTCATGCCTGCGAATTTCGTGTCGGTGGATGAATCTGAACGCAATCACATGATTCTGGATATTGCTGTCGTCGCCAAGAACTTGAACGGCAAGATTGTTGCAGATTTGTCGCAGCGCATTGACGATCACCTGCAGCCTCAGGAATTGGAACAGATCCGTAATCATGGTATGACCTATCGGAATGGGCTGCAGCTCCCGCCATGAGACTATGCCGTCCGGTTCGTGATTCGCGATGCGGTTGGAAACCGGATGGGCAGTGTGGCCGCTACTGTCAGGATCAAGTTCTGAATCTCACGCTCTTTGCCTAGCTGCTTCGCACAGAATGATGCTTGCCGCAATACCCGCATTCAGCGACTCGACGCGTTGGGAATGCGGGATTGTGATCAACTCGTCCATTTGCGCGAGCAACTTCTTGTCTATTCCCGAGCCCTCATTGCCGACGAAGATGGCCACTCGGCCCGAAAGATCCGCAACGGCCAAACTTGTGCCTTTGTGTGAAGACGTCGCCATCAGCCGGAACGCTTGCGCGCGAATCTGACCAATCGCCTCTAACATTTGGACCTTGGCCGTCATTAGCCGAAACACCGATCCCGCCGAGGCCCGCACCGCCTTGTTGTTGTATGCACTCACCGTTCCTTCTCCGAGAAGCACACCTTGCGCACTGAATGCCTCCGCCGAGCGCAGAATTGTTCCTAGGTTCCCAGGGTCCTGTACGCCAGCGATCACCAGCAACGGCCCTGGCGAGCTACTCTCGAGAATTTCCTGTGACGTGAATACCTTCACGTGAACGAGAGCCGCTACACCTTGCGGAGTCTCGCTGGGAACGACATTGGCAAAGAGTCGGTCAGGCAACAGCAATGTTTCGACGTGCGAACCAAGCTGCGGCAATATTTTTGACGCGCGCCCTTGTGCCGATTCGCTAAAAAAGACGGCGTGGAATTTCAATCCGCTGCGAATAGCTTCTTCAATAACTCGGGCGCCCTCAATCGCGCATTCACCAGAGGCTGTCAGTTCGCCCCGGCCAAACGCCTGCCGCAACTCCTTCACGAGCGCGTTGTGCTTGCCCTCAATCCGCCGCAAACGCGCGGTTACGGTATGTGGACCGCTTACCAATTTCTTTTCCTTTCTCGGAGATCATAACGCCTCTCGGTTTCGCTGGAGCTCTCGTGTTATCTTAACTGTCGCAAACCCAATAGCCTGGAGACTCATGTGCGCGTGGAGATGGTCAAGATCAACAGTGAAAAGCCGGAGCCTTCGCTCATCCGGTACGCCGCGGACCAGATTCGCGCGGGTGAGGTCCTGGGTATGCCAACCGATACTTTCTACGGGCTGGCCGCCGATCCATTTAATTTGCGGGCGGTGGAGCGCGTGTACGAGATCAAGTCGCGCTCGCGGCACAAGCCGCTTTCACTTTTGATTCAAGACACTGAGCAAGCGGAAGAATTGGCCAAGCCGCTGCCCGAAGAATTCCATGCGCTGGCGAAGAAATTCTGGCCTGGGCCACTAACGATCATCGTCAAGGCCGCTTCACGACTGCCCCTCAAAGTCACGGCCAACACGGGCAACGTGGCGCTGCGCGTGCCAAACGCCAGTATTCCGCTCGCTGTAGTCGAGGCGGCGCAGATTCCAATCACCGCCACCTCGGCGAACCTTAGCGGCGAGAACGAGTGCACCACCGCCATCGCAGTACGTGATCAGCTTGGCATGCACATTCCCATCATCGTGGATGGCGGCGTTTCCCCGCGCGAAATAGCTTCGACCATCGTAGATCTCACCGATGAAGAGGCGCGCTGGAAAATTCTGCGCGAAGGCGCAATCTCGTCACAGGACATCTCAGAATTTTTCGCGAAGGGGTGATCGCGACGGCCCGCCACACCTTTGGCTTCTGGCTGTTCTGGGCGGCATTTTGTGCGCTGCTTGGCTTGCTGGGCGCGCTGTCTGCTATTGTTCCCTCCATCATTCACGACTCGCGAAAGCAGGAGCTGCATCCTGCCGATGCCATCATCGTATTTGGCGCCGCTCAATACGATGGCCGCCCCTCTCCTGTTTTTCGCGCGCGTCTCGACCATGCCAACGATCTTTTCCGGAAGGGCATCGCGCCAGTCGTAATCACCAGCGGCGGCGCTGCTGCCGACCCCAAGTACAGTGAAGGCGGCGTTGGGCATGATTATTTGATGCGCAAGGGCGTGCCGGAATATTCTCTCATCGCCGAAACTCAGGCCTCGGATACCGCCGAGTCGGCTGCGCGTGTCGCGGTCATCATGCGCACCAATCGCATGAAAAGCTGCATCGCGGTCAGCGATGCGTATCACATGTTCCGCATCCGCAAACTGCTCGAGCATCAGGGCGTACAAGTGTTGCTTGCACCCCGGCCGGACTCAAGACCGAAATCAGCTTGGCAGAGGACGATGGCAATTCTGCGAGAGAGTGCCAGCTATTTACTATGGCGAGCGGGAGTACGAAGTTAAGGCATTTCACCACGGAGACACGAGGCACGAAGAAACAAGAGAAATTGGCAGAAACTTTCAAATAGAAGCCCTTGCTTCGTGCGGGAGAAAAAGAGTAGACCGGTAACCAGCTTCCGTTTTCTCAAATTGTTTTTCTCCGTGCCTCCGTGTCTCCGTGGTGAAATCAGACTTACCAACCCATCCCCTTCTTCAGCTCCGTCACATGCGCCACGTGGTGTTTGCCGTGCCAGGCGTAAATTCCAAGATTTTTCTCAAGAGACACGAGACCGAGTTCGGGATGCCGAAAATTCTTCTTCCAGTCTGTGGGCTCGAGTGACCGCAGTAGCCGCACCCAGCGCGTATGCAACGAGTCCAGCAGCGCCAGCGAGACCTCAATCGGAGTTGATTTGCTGTCGGCAAGCTGTGCCCAGCGGTCTTCTGCGTAAGGCTTGATCGTGGGCTCATCTTCGGTGAGTGCTAGCTTGTATCGCACATATGCATTCATGTGACTGTCCGGAAGATGATGCACGACCTGCCGCACCGTCCAGCCGCCTTCGCGATAAGGCGTGTCAAGTTGTGGGGCGCTGAGATCTTTCACCGCCGTGCGCAGTGCGGCTGGAGCTTGCTCGATTTCTGCAATCAATTTTGCTCGTTGATCTTGCGACGGCAGGCCCTCGAAGTGGAACTTCCCGATCGGATAACGTGGGTCAGTCATGTTGGCTCCCCTTTTTGAACATCAGATGAACTACCTCGAACCGGCGGTGCAAGATTTGTAAGTTCTCTTGCCGTACCTCGAAAATAGTAACTCCTGCGTCGGACCGAACGCCGTCGCGACCTTGCCCTGAGAGGAGCCGAAGGGCGCAGGCGAGCCATGCTTTCGTCTCAAACGCTGTGCAGGGTGCACCCGGGCGGGTGAGAGGGCACCCGCCCCTACGTGATTTTCAAAAGCAGCACGATCGCAAAAACCGCTGTTATCACCGTTGAAATGAAATTCACACCGTTATTTCCCAGTAGTCCTCGTCGTTCGAGCGTCGCACCGAGGAAACTGTCCGCAAGCATACCTGCCAGACCGGCGCCAGCGCAGATTGGAAATCCCCGCCATGCCAACAGGCCTGTCAGAACGCCCAACAAGCCGACGGTGACCGCGCCAGCAACACCAGCCAGGCTTCCGGCCAAAGTGATGGCGCCGTTAGTGCCCGCCGCGACCTTGCCCCAATTCGTGACCAGACGTGGAGTTCCGCCGAAGGCCTGCCCGATTTCGCTGGACGCCGTGTCCGCCGCAGCCTCGGCGAGCGCCGCCGCCATCGCGATCAAGAGCCTTTGATCAGGCCAAACGAAGGCGAATACCAGGGCACACGTTGCAGCCGCACCCAGGTTGGCCAAAACTTGCAAAGCATCTCGGCCCGCTCTCGCTTGTGCAGTTCCTAACCTGGTCTTGTGGGTCCGGCCGAGCCTTGTAGAAATCCAAGTCAACACAAAAACCGTTAGCAGAAGAACGAAACCGGCGATTCCTCCACCCCATAGAAGCCCGAAGCAGATGGCGGCCCCGGCCAACGCTCCACCAGTCGTGACGCCTCGTACTACACGCCCCAAACCCGCGAAAATGGCAGTCAAAAGCGTGAAAAAGCAGAATTTCTCTGGCGGTGTCGCGGTAAAAAATGTGAAAAAGTAAGCTAAGTCATGCATTATCAAAAGGAAAGGGTAGGGCCGTGTGGTTGATCACCGGTATCCCGAACCATGCGGGTAAACACCACATATAGCCGCGCTTTAAACCGCACACCAGCCCTCCCGCTTTCGGATTCGGTAACCCACATATTTAATGCGCATCAAAAACCCGGACGTAGTCTAAACTGCTACGGAGTTAGCGCTTGGTACTCGGCATTTAGGGCTTGGGCACACATCTCTTGTAATTGCCAAATGCTCAGTGCTAAGTGCCAAATGTCGATTTTGCCGGCTCTGGCAAACTAAACGAGGAACTACACTATGGCGGCCTCCGTCTGGTCTGGATATCTTACCTTCGGCTTGATCTCAATGCCGGTGCGCCTGCATTCCGGCGCCCGCAGCTCGGGGATTTCATTCAATCAGCTGCACCGCACTGATCATCACCGCGTGAAGCAGCAGCTCATTTGCCCACTCGATAATCAGGTGCTCGACCGCAGCGAAATCGTCAAAGGTTACGAGTTCCGCAAAAACGAATACGTCATCATCGAGCCAGAGGAGATCAAGAAGATCGAGCCGCAGACCGCGAGGACAATGGAGATCCTCGAATTCGTCAAATCGAGCGACGTAGATCCAGTGTATTTCGAATCCTCTTATTACATGGTTCCAGAGGAGGCTGGCCGCCGTCCTTATGCACTGCTAACTAAGGCGCTTGAAGAGAGTGAATACGTCGCCATCGCCAAGCTAACCATGCACAACCGCGAGTACACCGTGTTTCTGCGTCCCCACGAAGGCGGAATGATGCTGCACACCATGTACTACGAAGAAGAAGTGCGGAAGGTAGACGGATTCGGAGCGCCCGACGTGGAACTGAAAGATGCCGAAGTCAAAGTGGCGCACCAACTGATAGAAGCTCTAGCGGCGCAGTGGGAACCGGAGAAGTACAAAGACGACTTTCAGGAAAATCTCAAGAACCTAATCCAGACCAAACTCGAAGGCGGCACCATTGCTGAAGTCGAGAAGCCAAAGAAGCTGGCGCCGGTTGTGGACCTCATGGCCGCACTGAAACAGAGCCTCGCCGAAATGGAAGGCAAGAAAAAGCCGGCAGCAACAGCACCGGCCGCTGCGGCAGCGGGCCAGCGCAAACGAAAATAAATACGCCTACAACCCCGCAGCACCCGTGACGCTTCCTACCCGTGGGTGTGGGGGCCCGGTCAAGATTCAGACCGCACGAGCAAACTTCATCGCGTCGGGTGGCGCGGATTAAATTAAGCCGTTAGAATACAAACTTTCCCAATGGCATCTTCTTTTTCTCATGCTGACAGTGCGGGTGTGGCCCGACGACTGACTTGGATCGCCTTCGTCGCTGCTCTCGGTATTATCGAATCAAGTTGTGGCGATGTTTATCGTCCCGTGGCACAGATCATTCCTGGGACTCCTCCGAATCCGGCAGCAGTCCACTTCATGGCCGCTGTGAGCACAAATGGCACCATCAATACCGGGTCAGCAAGCCGGATTGACGTGTCCGGAGACACCAGTCTCGGAGTGCTTCAAACCGGCCTCATGCCGGTGCACGCGGCACTTATTCCGAACGCGTCCAAGATGTACATCGCCAATTTCGGCGACGACACAGTCACCGAAAACGCGCCGTCGAATCCAACTGTAACTTCTACCATCAGTCTGCCACAGGGCGCGCAGCCGGTATTCGTGCACAGCGCCGAGAACGGGAACGTGTATGTCGCCGATTTCGCCACAAACTCGGTTTCAGTAATAAATGCAACTTCAAATGTGGTCACCACAAGCGTTCCCGTCGCCGCCAACCCGGTTGGGTTGGCGGAAATGCCGAATGCCGGAAGCACCAATCAGAAACTCTACGTCGCCAGCGAGGGCAGTAGCAACGTCACGGTAATCAATGCTCTGGACGACAGCCTGGGAACGCCGGTCCTGATCGGCGCGCCTCAAGTATGGGCAGTCGCGCGATCGGACAGCGCTAGGATATACGTGCTCGATACGAGCGGCGCCGTCTTGGCGATCAATACGCTCTCTGACATGGTTATGCCGAATTCACCTGTAGCTTCTGCCGGTGCTGGCGCTAACTTCATGTTTCTGGATTCGAAGGCGCAGCGGTTGTATGTCACCAATCCCATTGCTAACACGCTCTCGATCTTCGATATCTCGGAAGCCAATCCTCTCGCGCCGGTGAATCCCCTAACTTCGCCGTCTGGCATTGATCTGAGCCAAGGCGCAACACCGGCGTATCACCCCGTTTCGGTGACCGGCATCGGTGATGGATCGCGCGCTTACGTCGCCGCATTTCAGCTCACAAGCTGCACGGACTCATCCGGAACGTTCCCATGTATCAACACCCAGGTGGATGTCATCAACGTCGGGACCAATTCCGTCAGCAAAGTGATTCCAATCGCATCCAATGTGCCCGTGGACATTAACAATCAAGATGGCTGTGGAGGCAACACGCCGCCCGCAGCACAGTGGACTCCAGGAACGGCCGCGCGTTTTCGTTTGTCAACCGCTGCGTCAGGCGGCGGGAGCACATCCAATTTCAAAGTTTATGTTTCGCAGTGTGACGCACAGAATGTCGCAGTTATCGACACTTTCCCCTCGAACTCCAACCCCGCCGACACCTATGCAGGCGTGACTCTGGCCGCGCCGCTCAGCGCGTCTCCCACGCTGCAGGTAAGCATTTCGGGCGCATCGCAGACTGCCGCGACCTCCAGTACCCCGGCTACTACGACTTTCACTTACACGCCTGCAAACACAATCTTGCACGTTGGAATGAGCGTTTTTGTTACCGGAATGACCGACGTTGGGAACAATGGCAATTTTGTTATTTCTTCCCTCGGTTCCGGAACATTCACCGTGAACAACCCGTCCGGAGTGACTAACACTACTCAGAGCGGGACTGGCGCCGTGCTGCCAAGACAGAATCCAGTCTTCCTGGTCGCGGGACCGTAAGAGTCGCCACACCCTCACGTAGGGGCGGAGCCTGTCCCGAGCGAAGCCGAAGGATGCCCTCACCCGTCCGGCTGCGTCCTGCTCGGCGACCGGCAGCGAGCAAGCTCGCTCACCCGGACGAGGGCGTCCGGCCTACGTGTGCATGTTTAGTTCAGAGGAAATTAGAAAAGGACGACTACAATATCCGGGCTGGGAGAACCAAACGGTTCCAGCTCTCACGCTCCCGCGGCCGCCGCTTTATGCGCGTATCTCAGCGCGATGTTCATAAAGACATTGCCGCTGGCAGTCTCAAAGCACAGCACCAACGCCTCTGTATCTTCGGTGCTGGTGGGACCATCGTCAGAAGTATGTAGCTCGGGGGGATGTACGCGGAAATGGAATCCCTGATCGTTCAGTGTGGCCACGGCATTGCCAATGACCTGGTTGGCAAGCTCGCACACGGCTTCCCGCACTAAATCGTCGGTTTCGGGCAGTTCGGTTCCGGCAAAATGGCTCGCAACCTCTGCGGCAGTTTTTGGCGCCAAGTCAAAAATGACGCGGCCTTCAATGTCGCCGGTCAGTTGCACGACGGCGGCAACGCCTTTGCGGCGATAGGCCTCCCGCTCCATGGCGAGGTTCCCAACCACCATGGGGGATTTCAAGCCCTGTGACAACACGGCGTCCGCCGCGTTGATAAACGGCTGGATCAATTCCATCTTCATAAACTAGGCCCCTGCGCCGGCTGCGCTTACCAAAGCTCCGTCTTCGCCCAGCACGTACTTGATCACCTCATACAGCACTTCCGGCTTGACCGGCTTCTGCACAAAATGCCGTGCTCCACGTTGTAATGCAGCCACTATGTTTTCCTGATATCCCACGGAAGACACCATGACCACTCGCGCGTCCGGATTCTGCTGCACGATCTTCTCCGCCGCCTCAATGCCTTCCATCTGCGGCATGGTGATGTCCATGAGCACGATATCTGGCTTGATGCGTTCGTATTCAGTGATGGCCGTCAGTCCGTCCCCGGCTTCGCCCGCGACCTGTCCGCCGAAAGTTTCAATGATGCGGCCCAGGTTCTTGCGAGCGAAGACGGAGTCATCCACTATTAGATAGCGGACCGGCTGGCCGTCCTTGCTCCTCTTGATTGGTACAAACTGCTCCATAACTTCCTCCTGTGCTTCGGTTCTCCCGCCGGCACTCAGCATGCCGGCAAAACAAAAATCATCCCTGCCCGGCGCCGATCCCTCTTTCGTTTCGTGCGGTTGAACACTGCGCCTGTAGCGTATTTGCCATTGCCGCCAGGTCCACTACGCGCATTGCATGTCCGCGTTCGATCGCGGCCTTCGGCATACCAAAAACCACACACGATTGCTCGCCCTGGGCTATCGTCATTGCGCCAGCGGCCTTCATCAGTCCTAATCCGTGGGCTCCGTCCTCTCCCATTCCGGTCATGATGACGCCCAAGGCACGGTCGCCAAACTCTTCCGCAACACTCTTGAAAAGTACATCGGCAGAAGGACGATGTCCGTTTACTCGCGGATCGTCACTCAATATGGCGATATCTCCCAGTGGCAGCCGCTTCACCTTCAGGTGCCTGCTTCCCGGACAAATCAGTACTCGTCCGGCAAGCAGCAGGTCGCCGGATTGGGCTTCTTTAACATTCAGAGCGCAGCATTCATCCAGCCGCCGCGCGAACATTTCCGTGAAGCCTTCCGGCATGTGCTGCACCACGACTATGCTGCCGGGGAAATCGTGCGGCAATTGCGCCAGAAGGTACTGCAACGACTGCGGTCCTCCGGTAGAGATTCCGATCGCTACAATCCTGCTCGGCTGTCTCTTGTCTCCCGCCTTCATTTTGGAGCGCGGCGCCGGCATGGGAATTTCCCCGGGACCGGCAATCTGAATTCCACGGCTCTGCGCCGCCGCTTTGATTTTTGCAATCAGTTCCCGCGCACTTTCCTGCATGCGGGAAGAAACGTCTGTGGGTTTCGCGACGAAGTCGAACGCGCCAAGTGAGAGTGCCCGCAGGGTGATGGATGCTCCCTCCGTGCTGTGCGAGCTGACCACGATCACCGGCAGGCGATGCCGCCGCATGATCTCTTTCAGCATGTCGAGCCCGCCCATACCGGGCATCTCGAGATCAAGGGTGATCACTTGCGGCTTCAGTTCCTCGATCTTTTTGAGACCGAAGTTGCCGTCCATGGCTGTTCCGACAACTTGGATCGAATTGTCCGTCTCCAGAATCTGGGGGATCAGCTTGCGCATTAGCGCAGAGTCATCAACGACGAGCACCCTTATCGGTTGCGCGTTCATTGGCGCACCTCGCTGGGAGCACTCGTGCCGGATTCTCGGGACAACATGGCGAAGTGGCCTACGTTCGTGCCATCGCGAGCAAATCTCTCCATCACCGCTGGCAGGTTCATGATGAGCACGACCCGGCCATCCCCAAGAATCGACGCGCCGCTGACTAAGTCTGTCGCAACCGTCTGATCGTCCAATGCTTTAATGACCAACTCCTCTTCACCTTCCAAAGCGTCAACAACCAGACCCAGCTTGCGGTCTCCAAGTGTCGTGACCAGAACGAAAAACTTGCCTTTGCGGGCATCCGCGCTATCACGTTGGCCCTGCCCCAGGCGAGCCAGGGGAAGCACCTGGTTACGGAGTTGCAGCACCTCAGTCGTATCCACGTGGTGAATTTCTGATTCGTTTGCGCGCGAGATTTCTGCCACCGCATTCAGAGGAATGGCATAGAGCCGCTGCTCGATCCGGAACAGCAATGCCTTGATGATGGCCAGAGTTAAAGGCAAC
>Ga0209056_10001266_pt1 | contig 27625 bp, 26 predicted proteins | sample GraSoiAngelo_114_FD_185876 | JGI IMG/M metagenome (GOLD analysis project Ga0209056, IMG submission 185876) | Grasslands soil microbial communities from the Angelo Coastal Reserve, California, USA - 14_0903_13_40cm (SPAdes) (version 2) | ecosystem: Environmental > Terrestrial > Soil > Grasslands... | reverse complement strand
GACGTGGCGGTCCCATATTCACATATTCCACTTTGAGAATATGATCACGACCCTCACCACGACCGTCATTGATCGTGCCTTCGCCGCGCTGGGCGACAGCGTACGCCTGCGGATCGGTTGCTGCCTGCTGATGGCGCCCGACGGCCTCTGCGTCTGCGAGTTGGTGGACGTTCTGGGAGAACCGCAGCCCAACGTCAGCCGCCAGCTGAAGCTTCTCAAAGAAGCCGGCCTCGTCACGCAGCGTCGCGAGGGGCGCTGGGCCTACTACGCGCTGCGCCAGAAGGATCATCCCCTCCTCAAGCCGCTCACCGCCTGCATCGAAACGGCGTGCTGCTGTGTGGATGCGCAGGAGGACCAGCGCCGGCTTCGCGCCCGCCTCGCCCTGCGGCGCGGCGGCAAATGCGTCGTCGGTATCCATCCCCGGAAGAAGAAAGGAGGTGAGGCTCGTGTCCGACTGCCCGTGGTGCCTGGGTAACTGCTGCTAGGCCCAGCCGCTGAACCTCGGCGAGAGAGTGGAGACGGCCGCTCCCCCTCTCCCCGAGGGAGAGCCGTCAGAGAATCTCGCGAGGCGTCGGCGGACCGTGGCGCTCGGCGCTGTCGTGCAGCTTCTCCCACTCCCGCCGGAACGCGAACGGGTCGAGCCCCGTCGCGCGATCCACGGCGAGAATGCCGTCGAGGTGGTCGATCTCATGCTGGATCAGCTCCGCCATGGGACCCTCGAGCTGCTCCGTGTGCATGTCCCCTTTCACGTCCTGCCACGTCACGGTGATCTGGTAAGCCCGGGACACGCGCACCAGTAGGTTCGGGAAGCAGAAGCAGTCGTCCCAGACCAGGAAGTCGTCGGGACCGACGTCGGTGATCTCGGGGTTCACCATCACCCAGCGCATCTGTTTGGGAATCTCGACGACGACGACGCGCACCGGCGCGCCGATTTGGGGTGCCGCCATGGCCCGGCCCATGTCGTACCGTTTGCGGGCGGCCTTGAGCGTATCCCGGAGGTCGTCCGCGACCAGACGAATCGCCGGCGACTTGGGATCCTGCGTGCGCTCGCAGCGCACGCGCAGAATGGGGTCGCCGAGTTGGCGAATGCGACGGATAGCCATAGGGGGCGTCTAATGTGCCTGTTTGCAGGTAGCGTGCAACCCTCTGCACAGCTAAGCTCTGAGACCCCATGCCCCTTGCCGGCGTCATCCTCGCGGCCGGGCGCTCGGCCCGGATGGGCACCCCCAAAGCCCTGCTCGATTTCCGTGGGGCTCCCTTCATCGTGCGCATCCTCGAAGCCTTCGAGGCACTGGACCTGAAGACCCGAGTCGTGGTGCTCGGTCCCGACGCCGCCCGGATCCGACCTGTTCTGGCCACGCACGACTGCCTCATTGTCGAGAACCTGGACGTGGACGCCGGCCCCATCGCTTCGCTCCGCGCTGCGCTGTCGGCCCTCCAACCGCTCCGCCCCGCCGCCGCTCTGGTCTGGCCCGTCGATCTCCCGCACGTTCGCATCGCCACCGTCGAGCGCCTGATCGAGACCTGGAGGCGGGAGCAGCCGGGGGCGGTCGTCCCCGCGTTCGGCGGGCGCCGCGGGCACCCCGTGATCTGGGATGCCGCCCTGTTCGGGGCATTGGAGTCGAGCCCCGCTGCTCGAACGGAGGGAGCTCGAGCGGTGCTGCGCGAGCACGCTAGCCAAACTGTCACTCTCGCCGGGGATGATCCCGCCGTGGTCGACGACTTGAATACTCCGGAGGACTATGAGCGGCTGGTGCGCGAGGTGAACCGGGATGCGTACTGAGGTTCACGGTTGTCAGTTCTCGGTCATCGGTTACTGAAAACTGATAACTGACGACCTATAACATGCTGTATCATAAGGTGTTACCAATTCACACCAATCTCCTTTGATTTAGTTGACAATCACTTGTACGGGGCGTAGCATTCCTCGCATGGGAACCCCAACGCCGCAACTGGCCGCGCATAAAGGACTTCGGGGCCAAATCCTCCTGGAGCTGAAGCGGGCGCAGCCGCTCACCGCCAAGGACCTCGCCGAGAAGCTGCGGGTCTCGCCCAACGCGATCCGCCACCACCTCAAGGAGCTCGAGGCCGAGCAGCTCATCGCCTACGGGCGCGAGCAGCGCGGGGTCGGCGCGCCGACCTACGCTTACCGCCTGAGTGCCGAAGGGGAGTCGCTCTTCCCGCGGCAGTACGAGCGGGCGTTGACCGACGTGCTGGAGCGCCTCGCGGAGAAGGCGGGGCGGGAGACGGCGGTCGAGATCTTCCGCGAGCATTACGCCGACCTGACGCAGCAGCTGACGACTCGGTTGGCTGGGGTGTCGTCCGAGCAGCGGCTCGCCGAAGTGGCGCGGGTCATGAGCGAAGCGGGTTACATGGCCGACTGGCAGGCTGAGGCCGGCACGTTCCGGCTCTCCGAGCACAACTGCGCGATCCGCGCCGTGGCCGAGCGGTTCCCGGAAGTCTGCGCCGCCGAAGAGCAGTTCCTGCAGACGGTGCTCGGGGCGGCCGTCGAGCGGCGGACGCATATCGTGCACGGCTGTAACGCGTGCGAGTACCAGATCACCTTCCACGGCTGCGCGCCGTCGGGGGAGTGCGTATGACATCCATCGAGGCGCGCGTCCTCCAGCCGTACAAGTACGGGTTCGAGACCACGATCGCCTCGGACGTCGTGCGGGCGGGGCTGAACGAAGACATCATCCGCCTGATCTCGCAGAAAAAGGGAGAGCCGGCGTTCCTCCTGGAGTGGCGGCTCAAGGCGTATCGGCACTGGCTCACGATGGGCGAGCCGAAGTGGGCGAACATCACCTATGGGCCGATCGATTACCAGGCGATCCACTACTACGCCGCGCCCAAGCAGGAGAAGGGTCCCGAGAGCCTGGGCGACGTGGACCCCAAGCTTCTCGACACGTTCGAGAAGCTGGGCATCCCGCTGGCCGAGCAGAAGCGGCTCACGGGCGTAGCGGTGGATGCCGTGTTCGACAGCGTGTCGGTGGCGACGACCTTCCGGGAAGAGCTCTCCAAGTACGGCATCATTTTCTGCTCGTTCTCTGACGCGGTGCGCGAGCACCCCGCCTTGGTCGAGCGGTGGCTCGGCACGGTCGTCCCCTACACCGACAACTTCTTCGCGACGCTGAACTCCGCGGTGTTCACAGACGGGTCGTTCTGCTACGTGCCGAAGGGCGTGCGCTGCCCGCTCGAGCTCTCGACCTATTTCCGCATCAACGCCAAATCGACGGGACAGTTCGAGCGAACACTGATCGTCGCGGACGAAGGCAGCTACGTCAGCTACCTCGAGGGCTGTTCGGCGCCGATGCGTGACGAGCACCAGCTGCACGCCGCCGTCGTCGAGCTCATCGCCCTGGACGAAGCCACCATCAAGTACTCGACGATCCAGAACTGGTACCCCGGCGACGAGCAGGGGCGCGGCGGCATTTACAATTTCGTCACCAAGCGCGGCAAGTGCGCGGGGAAGAACTCGAAGATCTCCTGGACCCAGGTCGAGACCGGGTCGGCGATCACGTGGAAGTACCCCGGTTGCATCCTCCAGGGCGATAACTCGATCGGCGAGTTCTATTCGGTCGCGGTGACCAACAACCGCCAGCAGGCCGACACCGGCACCAAGATGATCCACATCGGGAAGAACACGCGGTCGACGATCGTCTCGAAAGGGATCTCGGCGGGCCACGGCCAGAACACCTACCGCGGCCTCGTGAAGATCCTGAAGGGCGCCGAGGGCGCGCGGAACTACTCGCAGTGCGACTCGATGCTGATCGGCGACCAGTGCGGCGCCCACACGTTCCCCTACATCGACGTGCGCAACAGCACGGCGATCATGGAGCACGAGGCGTCCACGTCGAAGATCGGCGAGGATCAGATCTTCTACTGCAAGCAACGGGGTCTCTCCGCCGAGGACGCCGTCTCCATGATCGTCAACGGATTCTGCAAGGAAGTCTTCAAGGAGCTGCCGATGGAGTTCGCCGTGGAGGCCCAGAACCTCCTGGGCATCAGCCTGGAGGGGTCCGTTGGGTAGTCCCCTGCTCGAGATCACCGACCTCCACGCGACCGCTGAAGGGAAGGAAATCCTCCGCGGGGTCACCCTGCGCGTTCACGCCGGCGAGGTGCACGCCATCATGGGCCCCAACGGCTCTGGCAAGAGCACGCTCGCTCAGGTCCTAGCGGGCCATCCGGCCTACACGGTCACGCAGGGCACCGTCCGCTACGACGGCAACGACCTGCTGGCGATGAAGCCCGAAGAGCGGGCACGCGCCGGGGCGTTCCTGGCTTTTCAATACCCGGTGGCGATCCGCGGCATCACCAACGCCTACTTCCTGCGCTCGGCGGTGAACGCGATCCGCCAGCATCAGGGTCTCGAGGAGCTCGACCCGCTGGACTTCGCGCAGATCCTCGAGACGAAGCTCAAGGCGATCGGCTGGGACGACAGCTACCTGAGCCGGCCGGTGAACGAGGGGTTCTCCGGCGGCGAGAAGAAGCGCAACGAGATCCTGCAGCTCGCCGTGCTCGAGCCGCGCCTCGCGATCCTCGACGAGACCGATTCGGGGCTCGATATCGACGCTTTGAAGACGGTCGCCGAGGCGGTGAACAAGCTGCGGGCGCCGGACCGGGCGTTCGTCGTCGTGACGCACTACCAGCGCCTGCTCAACTACATCGTGCCCGACTTCGTCCACGTGCTGGCGGACGGCCGGATCGTGAAGTCCGGCGGCAAGGCCCTGGCGCTGGAACTGGAAGAGAAAGGCTACGACTGGCTCCGGCCCGAGGCGGCGATCGCGTGAAGGAGCATTTCCTCGCCGAGTACCGGGCGTTCGTGGGCAACGGCGGGGGAAGCGCGCGGGCCCCCGCGTGGCTCAAGCCGCTCCGCGCGCGGGCGATCGCCCGGTTCGCGGAGGTCGGCTTCCCCACGACGCACCAGGAGGCGTGGCGGTTCACCAGCGTCCAGTCGATCGCCGAGACGCCGTTCTCGCTGATCCCCCCCGACACCCCGCTGCCGACCCTCGACGACCTCGCCCCGCTGCTCGTGGGGGGTCGCGCGACGCCCCGCGCGGTGTTTGTGAACGGCCGGTTCGCTCCCGACCTGTCCTCTGCGCAGGGGCTCCCGGACGGCGTGCGCCTCGGCGGGCTGGCCGCCGCACTAGCGGCGGAGCCAGCGCTGGTCGAGGCGCACCTCGGCAAGTACGCCCGCTTCGACGCCCACGGGTTCACAGCGCTTGCGACCGCGTTCCTCGCTGATGGCGCGTTCGTTTCGGTGCCGGCGAAGACCATCATCGAGGCACCGCTGCAGCTGCTGTTCGTCGCGACCGCTGTCGCCGGCCATCCGATGTGGCATCCGCGGAATCTCATCGTGCTGGGGCGTGAGGCGCGCGCGACCGTGGTCGAGACGTACGCCGGGCTCGGCGACGCGGCTTCCCTCACGAACGCCGTGACGGAGCTCGTCTTGGGCGACGGCGCCCGCGGCGAGCACTACCGGGTGCAGCGCGAGAGCCCGAACGCTTATCATGTCGCGACCACCTACTCCCATCAGGGCAGGGACAGCGCCCTCGAGTCGTGCGCCGTCGTCCTCGGAGCCGGCCTCTCGCGCCATGACCTCACCGCCGTGCTGGGTGGCACCGGGGGCTACCTGATCCTGAACGGGCTGCAGGTGCTGGGAGGTCGACAGCACGTGGACCACCACACTTGCATCGATCACGCGCAACCGCACTGCGAGAGCCATGAGGTGTTCAACGGCATCTTCGACGCGGAGGCGCGCGGCGTGTTCAACGGGCGGATCATCGTCCGGCCGGGCGCCCAGCGTACCGACTCCAAGCAGACGAACAACAACCTCCTGCTCTCGCGCGACGCCCGGGCCGACAGCCAGCCGCAGCTCGAGATCTACGCCGACGACGTGAAGTGCACCCACGGCTCCACGGTCGGCCCGCTCGACCCGACCGCGCTCTACTATCTGCGTAGCCGGGGGCTCGGGGCCGAGGCGGCGCGTGCGCTCCTCACGTACGGGTTCGGCACCGAGATCCTCGCGCGAGTCGGCGTCCCCGACGTACGGACGCAGCTCGACCGCATTGTCCGCGAGCGGCTGCACATGGATAGTTGGCAGCAGGCCACATGACGATCGTCCGTCCGCCGATCTCCGCGGCGGCAGGTTCCCGTCCCGTGCTCGACGTCGCGAAGCTCCGGGCGGAGTTCCCCGCGCTGCAACTCAAGGTGCGGGGCAGCGCCCTGGTGTATCTCGACAACGCGGCGACGAGCCAGAAGCCGCGCGCCGTCCTCGACGCCCTCACGCGCTATTACGAAGAGGGCAACGCCAACGTCCATCGCGGCGTCCACTACCTGAGCGAGCACGCCACCGCTGCCTACGACGGCGCCCGCGAAAAGGCTCGGCGGTTCCTGGGCGCCAAGGAGGCACGGGAGGTGTTGTTCGTGCGCGGGACGACGGAGGGCGTGAACCTCGTCGCCTCGTCGTTCGGGCACGCCAATCTGAAACCGGGAGACGAGGTGCTCGTCTCCGCCATGGAGCACCATTCGAACATCGTTCCCTGGCAGCTCATCTGCGAGGAACGTGGCGCGAGACTCACGGTCATTCCGATGAACCGCCGTGGCGAGCTGTTGCTCGACGAATACGAGAAGCTCCTCGGTCCCCGGACGAAGATCGTGGCGGTCGTGCACGTATCCAATTCGTTGGGGACGATCAATCCCATCCGCGAGATGGTCCGGCTCGCCCACGCCAAGGGCATCCCGGTGCTCGTCGACGGAGCGCAGGCCGCGCCGCATCTGCCGATCGACGTGCAAGCGCTGGGCTGCGACTTCTACACGGTGTCCGGCCACAAGATGTTCGGCCCCACCGGCATCGGACTGCTGTACGGCCGCGCCGACCGGCTCGAGGCCCTGCCCCCCTATCAGGGCGGCGGCGACATGATCCGCTCGGTCACGTTCGCGAAGACGACCTTCGCCCCGATTCCCGCGAAGTTCGAAGCGGGTACGCCGCACATCGCTGGAGCCATCGGCCTGGGCGCGGCCATCGACTACCTCGGCGGCCTCGACCGCGAGGCGCTGGCGATTCATGAGCAGGACCTCCTCCGCTACGCAACGGACCGACTCTCGGCACTGCCGGGGGTCCGGGTGATCGGCACCGCGGGGCACAAGGCTAGCGTCGTGTCGTTTACGGTCGAGGGCGTCCACGCGCACGACGTCGGAACCATTGTGGACCAGGAAGGCGTCGCGATCCGCACCGGGCACCACTGTACCCAGCCCGTCATGGATTTCTTCGGGCTCCCGGCGACGGCGCGCGCCTCGTTCGCCTTCTACAACACGCGCGCTGACGTGGATGCGCTCGTCGCCGCGGTCGAAAAGGTGCAACAGGTATTCGGAGCATGAGCGACCTCGCCGACCTCTACCAGCAGACGATCCTCGAGCACAACCGCCGCCCCCGTAACTTCAAGAAGCTCGAGCCCGCGGACCGCAGCGCCGAAGGCGACAACCCGCTCTGCGGGGATCACCTCACGGTGTACCTCCGGCTCGACGACGACGTGATCAAAGAGATCGGCTTCCAGGGGTCGGGGTGCGCGATCAGCACCGCATCGGCTTCCCTGATGACGGCGGCCGTGGCCGGCAAGTCGAAAACGGAAGCCGAGCGGCTGTTTCACGACTTCCATGAGATGGTGACCGGCGGCCCGGACGCTCCTGCCGATCCCCGGGTGTTGGGGAAGCTGGCCGCCTTCGCCGGCGTGCGGCAGTTCCCCGCCCGGGTGAAGTGCGCGAGTCTCTCCTGGCACACTTTGCACGCCGCCCTGGCTGGAGCAGCACAACCCGTCTCGACCGAGTAGCTTTTCGGTCCCATGAACGCCACGATTCTCGCCGCGGACCACATCGTCAAGCGGTTCGCTGGGCACACCGCTGTGGATGGGCTCACGCTCACGGTGCCTAAGGGCGTCATCTACGGCCTGCTCGGCCCCAACGGGGCTGGCAAGACGACGACGATTCGAATGATCATGAACATCTACGTGCCCGACAGCGGGTCGGTCCGCTTGTTCGGTGAGGACGGGACCGGGCGCGACCACTCAGCGCGGATCGGCTACCTACCTGAAGAGCGCGGTCTGTACCCCAAGATGCGAGTGCTCGATGTCCTGGTATTCCTAGCGGAAATGAGGGGAGTAAGCCGCCGCGTCGCTCGGGCACGCGCAGGGGAGTGGTTGGAGCGACTGGGGCTGTCAGACTGGCGCGCGCAAAAGGTCAATGCGCTGTCCAAAGGGATGCAGCAAAAGGTGCAGTTTATCTCTACCGTTCTCCACGATCCGGACCTGCTGGTCATGGACGAGGCGTTCGCGGGTCTCGATCCGGTGAATTCCCAGGTCTTGAAGGACACCGTCCTCGACCTGCGTGGCCGGGGTAAGACAATCCTGCTCTCCACCCACATCATGGAGCAGGCCGAGAAACTTTGCGACTCCGTCTGCATCATTGCGCGCGGGCGCAAACTTGTTGACGGCACGCTCGCCGACGTGAAACGAACACACGGGGGACGTCACGTCATTGTGAACTTCGACGGCGCCCGCGGTGACGCTGATCGAGTTTTCGCCGATCGACGGCTGGTCTCGAAGGCGGACGTATCGGGTCAATACGCGGAACTCGAACTCGCAGCCAGCGCCGATGCACAAGAGATTCTGCAAGCCCTAGTGCGATCGGGGGCCCGCCTCGCTCGATTCGAGCTGGCGGAGCCGTCTTTGAACAAGATCTTCATCGATCTCGTGGGCCCCGAAGCGGCGACTCCGACAGCGCGGTCTGAGGCGGTGGACGGTGGCTAAACTCTTCGCGGTCATTAGGAGAGAGTTCCGGGAGCGCGTTCGTCAGCGGTGGTTCTGGGTCATGGCGCTCCTAGGGCCGCTCCTCTTCGCCGGGCTCTTCTTCCTTCCGCTGCTGCTCGCGGGGAGCGGCGGGATCAAGCGAATCGTGGTTGTGGACGGGACCCGCACGTCTTTCGGCGTCGGCGTCGCTTCTGCCTTGCAGCGGAGTGGGGTGTTCACCGCCGTCCGCGTACCGGCGCGGGCAGGCCTCGTCGACTCTTTGACCCGGGCGGTCGGGGCGAAGGAGCTGGACGGATTTCTGCTCCTCACGGACGCGGCCGTGGACTCCGGTAAGGCGGAATACCGCTCCTCGAACGTTTCGGCGTTCCGGACGATCGCCGTGCTTGAGCGGACGCTTGGGCAGCTAGCAACGGCTGCGCGCCTCGAACGCGCGGGTGTGAACCCCACGGTTGTCGCGACCGCCCAGGTCCACTTGGATCTTGAGACGAAGAAGATCACCGGCGGGAAGACCACAGGGGAAAGTGCCGCCCAATCCTTCTCCCTCGCGTATTTCATGTCGTACCTCCTGCTGCTCGCCATCATCATCTACGGCGTGAACGTGATGGGGTCGATCGTCGAGGAGAAGACGAACCGAGTCATGGAGGTACTTGTCTCCTCGGTCCGGCCCTTCCAACTGATGGCCGGGAAGGTTCTGGGAGTCGGCGCCGTGTCGATCTTCCAGTTCCTGATCTGGGCAGTATCCGCCCGGCTGCTACTGCGTGTGCGCGCGCGATTCGCCAGCACTACTGCGCTCAGCGACTCCGCCTCAGTCTTCCAGATTCCCCACGTCTCGCTGGGGACTGCTGCGATCTTCACGGCATGCTTCATCGGCGGCTTCCTTCTGTATTCATCCATGTACGCAGCAGTCGGCGCGATTTCCTCCAGCGACCAAGAGGCGCGGCAGGCCCAGCAGCCGGTTACCTGGCTCTTGGTATTATCCTTTTTCGGGATGTTGGGAATGCTGAACGATCCAGGCTCGAAGCTGGCCGTGATCCTTTCGCTGATCCCGTTCACTTCTCCCATCGCAGTTCCCGCTCGATGGGCGGCAGGAACACTCTCAGCGGGCGAGGTGACCCTGGCACTGGTGTTGCAAGCGGTCGGAATCGTCGCCGTGACGTGGGTCGCCGCGCGCATCTACCGGGTGGGGATCCTGATGACGGGCAAGCGCCCGAGCCTCAAGGAAATAGTAAGATGGGTGAGAGTTGGATAGCCTAGACGCCGTGGCGCCGAGACGCTGAGTGGACGTCGAGGGGTGAGTGCATAGGAAAGGCACGGGTCGCGTAGTTCCGGTACCGTGTCTTTGTCGTGTCGGGCTCATCATTCCGTTGTGGCTCACTACAAGACCTTGAAGGCCTGGCAGCACGCACAGCGGCTTGCCATCGAGTGCTCGAGAGCGGCGCGCGGCTTCCCCGACTATGAGCAGAACGCGTTGGCCGACCAGTTGCGCCGAGCCGGCTACAGCGTTTCCCTCAACATCGCGGAGGGCAACACGCGCAGCGGTGCGCGGGAATACCGTCGATACCTCGACACAGCCCGCGCGTCCCTCGCCGAAGTCGAGACGATCATAGAGATGGCCCGCGACCTCGACTACATCGGTCCTGCGGACTTTGGACGGCTCGAGGCCCTGACAGTAGAGACCGGCAAGACGCTCTGGGGATTGCTTCGCAAGATCGCCGGCATCTCAGCGCGCGGACCTATTTCCTAGCCCCTCGACATCCACTCGCCGTCTCGGCGCCTGGGCGTCTATCTTTGGCGTCATGTCCGTTGACTATGATGTCGTTGTCATCGGTGGCGGCCACGCCGGAACCGAAGCCGCCGCCATGGCCGCCCGGCTCGGCGCTCGCACCCTCCTGCTCACCGCCTCACTCGATACCATCGGACAGATGAGCTGCAACCCTGCCATCGGCGGGATTGCCAAGGGTACCGTCGTGCGCGAAATCGACGCCCTGGGCGGCATCATGGGGCGCGCCGCCGATCGCGCCACGATTCAGTTCCGCATGCTGAATCGCTCCAAGGGGCCGGCCGTGTGGGCACCGCGCGCGCAGTGCGATCGCACCCTCTACCGGCGCGCCGTGCGACAGCTGCTGGAGTCGGTCCCGCTCCTGGAGCTCACTCAGGGGATGGTCACCCGGCTCCTCCTCGAGAAGGATCAGGTGCAGGGCGTGGAAACCGCGGACGGCCGCCGCTTCGCCGCTCACGCCGTGATCTTGACGGCCGGCACGTTTCTGCGTGGACGGATTCACGTTGGCACCGGCACCCAGATCCCGGCGGGGCGCGCCGGGGATCCGCCCGCCATAGAAGTAGCGCAACACCTTGCTGCACTTGGGCTTACAGTATCACGATTCAAGACCGGGACCCCTCCGCGCGTGGACGGCCGCACGGTGGATTGGTCGAAGGTTGAGCGCCAGGACGGCGATGGCGACGCCTTCCGCTTTTCCTTTTACGAGCGCGAGCCCCTGCCCCGCCAGGTGCCGTGCTGGATCACGTGGGCCGGTGCGCCCTTCAAGGAGATCATCCAGTGCCACCTCGGCGAGTCGGCGCTGTACGGCGGCGCGATCAGCGGCCGGGGTCCCAGGTACTGTCCTTCCGTCGAGGATAAGGTCGTGAAGTTCCCCGACGCGCTCCGACACCAGGTGTTCCTGGAGCCGGAAGGGCTCGACACGAACGAGTTGTACCTGAACGGGCTGTCGACGTCCCTTCCCGTCGCGGTCCAGCTGGAGTTCTTGCGTGCGGTCCCGGGTCTGGAGCGCGCGAAGATGACCCGGCCAGGGTATGCGATCGAGTACGATTACTTTCCGCCGACCCAGTTGACGCCATGGCTCGAGACCAAGGAAATCCGGCGGCTGTTTTTCGCCGGCCAGATCAACGGCACCACGGGCTACGAGGAGGCAGCCGGCCAGGGGGTAGTGGCGGGAATCAATGCCGTGCGTCGCTCCCGGGGTGAGGAGCCGATCGTGCTCGGCCGGGACGACGCGTACATCGGCGTGCTGGTGGATGATCTGGTGACGCGCGGCGTGGACGAGCCGTACCGGCTGTTCACGTCGAGGTCCGAGTTCCGGCTGCTTCTCCGGCAGGACAATGCGCTGCGGCGGCTGTTCCCCCTGGCAACGAGACTCGCACTACTCAGCGAGGCGGAGCATCGAACAGGAGAACAGCGACTGGAGGAGGAAGAGGCGCTCCTCAGCCTAGCTCGACGCACGTCGATTACGCCTGCACAAGCGGCGGGTCTCGGCATTGAGATTGGGGTAGCGGATCGCGTGGCGACCCTGGTCAAGCGGCCGGGGGTCGGCCTCGGGTCGGTGCTGCGGGCGACGGGAGTTGAGGTCGCTTACCCGGAAGGTTCGATCGGTACCGCCGAGATCGAGCTCAAGTACGACGGGTATCTGGTGCGCGAGCGGGAAGCCGCCGCGCGGCTCGCCGAGCTTGCGTCGTTCGGGCTGCCAGCGGACCTCCCGTATCCCGAGCTGCGCACTCTGTCGACTGAGGCGCGGCAGAAGCTGGATCGTGTGAAGCCTGCCACGCTCGCCCAGGCGGCGAGGGTCCCGGGCGTTTCTCCGAGCGACCTGCACAACCTGGTGATGGAGACTCTGCGGCGCGGGCGGGTGACTTGATCCCCACGAAATAGTCAGCACGTCCAAGCATTACAGTTTCACGTGAAACTACCACCGAGCCGTTTCACGTGAAACTGTGCTTTCGTCCTGACCACGTAAGTGCTATATTGGTGGCCTGATAGCCGATATGCTATATAAGCATATATACAACAACGCCTTATAATGACAACGCGTGTTATAGCAATCGCCAACCAGAAAGGCGGCGTCGGAAAAACGACGACGGCGGTCAACCTCGCCGCCTCGCTCGCCGCAGCCGAGCGCAAGACCCTGCTCGTGGACGCTGATCCGCAGGGCAACGCCACGAGCGGCGTTGGCATCGATCGCGCGGCCCTCGAGCATTCGCTGTACGACGCCCTCCTCGACGGCCAGGCGTTGACGGTCGCACGGATCGCGCAAGTCCATTTCCCGTTTCTCGACGTCGTACCGGCGACGCAGGATCTCGTGGGGGCGGAGGTCGAGCTGGTAAACCGCTCGGGACGCGAGACGGCCCTGCGACGCGCCCTGCGCGACGTGCGCGATCAGTACCAGTACGTCATCATCGACTGCCCCCCATCCCTCGGCCTGCTCACCCTCAACGTCCTCACGGCCGCGGACAGCGTCATCATCCCAATCCAGTGTGAGTACTACGCGCTCGAGGGGCTCTCGCAGCTGCTCAACACGGTCAAGCTCGTGCAGCGGAACTTCAACTCAGCGCTGGCAATCGACGGGGCGGTGCTCACGATGTACGATGCGCGGCTGAATCTCTGCAAGCAGGTGGCCGAGGAGGCCAAGGAGTACTTCGGGGCCCGCATGTTCGCGGTGACGATTCCGCGGAACGTGCGCTTGGCGGAAGCTCCGAGTTTCGGGAAGCCCATCGTTCTCTACGACGTGCAGTCGGTCGGCGCGCGGAGTTATCTGGCGGTGGCGCAGGAGTTGATCCGCCGGGTGGAGCGCGAAGGGGCCCCTGCCCCGCCTGCCGCCGAGCGGTTGCCGGAGGTGCCCGCATGACCGATACAGCGGCAGGACGTCGTCGCCTAGGACGCGGGCTCGAAGCGCTACTCGGACCCACGCGCGAGGAAGCCGAGCGCGAGGGCAGCCTGGTCGAGCTCCCCGTCAGCGAAATCCATCCCAACCCCTACCAGCCGCGCCGCGACGTGGATCCGGTGGCGCTGCAAGAGCTCAAGTCCTCGATCCAGCAAGCCGGGTTGTTGCAGCCGGTCGTGGTGCGCCCATTGCCCAACGGCGGAGGCTTCGAGCTGATCGCCGGGGAGCGCCGCCTGCGCGCCTGTCAGGCGCTGGGCTGGGAGCGGATCCCTGCCGTCAAACGGGAAGTCGACGATCGCACGGTGTTGACGCTTGCCCTGATCGAAAACCTGCAGCGTGACGACCTCTCGCCGGTGGACGAGGCGCGCGGCTACGAGCGCCTCATTCAGGAGTTCAACCTCACGCAGCAGGACGTCGCCGCCGCGGTAGGGCGGGACCGGTCCACGGTCGCCAACGCCCTGCGGCTGCTGCGGCTCCCCGACGCAGTGCTGACGATGCTTCACGAGGGGCACCTCACTGTGGGTCACGCGCGCGCCTTGCTGGCGCTGGAGGACTCCCGGCTGGTGACGAACCTCGCGCGCGAAGCAGTCGCGCAAGGATGGTCGGTCCGCGAAGTAGAAGATCGCGTGCGAGGGGGTCGCGCTCCCGAGCGGCGACCGCGCCTCAAGCGCGGGTTGGCGCCGGCGCCCGAGGTGCGGCGTGTGGAAGACGCATTGCGTCGCCGCCTGGGAACCGATGTGCGGGTCTCACTGCGGGCGAAGGGGAAGGGTCAGCTCCACATCTCTTTCTATTCCAACGATGACCTGGCGCGGCTGCTGGAGTTGATTCTGGGCGCCCCATTCGACGGATGAAGCGTCGCGGCGTCACCATCGTCGTCCACGTGGACGGACAGTTGGCGTCGAAAAAATACCGTCTGCCGATGTGGGCGTTCGAGGCAGGGAAATGGGGGGCACTCGTGATCGGGCTGCTGGTGGTGTTGTTCTTCACTTTCGCCGGGCCCATCTCGCGCGACGCAGCGCGCGCGCACATCCTTGACCGCGAGGTAGCGCGGCTGCGCGAGGAGAATGGCCGAGTGCAGCAGTTGGCGGCGGCCGTGAACCGCGCGGAGGCCAATTACCAGGCGTTGCGGCAGCTGTTGGGTGTCAAAGCGCCGGCCCAGCAGGCGCCCGACCTGATGCGAGCGGTGCCTGTGACCGCCGGCGTGCCTGGGAGTGGGTCGCGCTTCGAGGCGGGGCCCTCGATCCCCGGTCATTGGCCGCTCGATCTCCAGGGGTTCGTGACGCGGGGCCAAGTGCGCCCAGGCGATCCTGCGGAATCACATGCCGGGATCGACATCGCGGTTCCCCAGGGGACGCCGGTCCGGGCAGCCGGCGGCGGTACGGTCGCGGCAGCGGGCACGGACCATGACTATGGCCTGTTCGTCCTCTTGCGGCATCCCGAGGGGTATGAGACCATGTACGGGCACGCCTCGCGTCTTCTCGTCGCCGAAGGGGACGAGGTGCAGGCAGGCCAGGTGATCGCTCTGACGGGGAGCTCCGGACGCTCGACTGCGCCGCATCTGCATTTCGAGATCCGGCGCGAGGGAAAATCACTCAACCCGCTCACGATGGTCAGGGAAGGGAACTAGGCATGGCGATCTTCACGGAGAAGCAGTCAGGACGCGAAACCGAGGCCAGCCTTTCCATTATCGGGACGGGGCTGCGCGTCGAGGGCGACTTGAGCTCGGACGGGGTGGTGAAGGTGGAGGGGACGGTGGTCGGCACCGTCCGCGCGACTCGCCAGGTCCTGGTCGCTAAGGGCGGGGTCGTGGAGGGGGACATCGTGACGGATGAGGCGATCATCGGCGGGGAGGTGCGCGGAGGGATCGGGGCGCAGGAGCGCGTCGAGCTCCAGGCCACGAGCGTTGTCCACGGAGACATTACGACCAAACGCCTGTTTGTGCAGGAGGGCGGGGAGATCAATGGCGTGATCCGCATGGGCGAGGTGAACGAGCGCGTGCCTGCCGAGTCCCGACACTGATTTCGGATATCCACATATTGTGTGACAAGACGTGTGGATAGCGTAATGTGCTGTTGCATACACGTTTACGGATTAGGGATGTGGGAATCTCCAGCAGTATTGTGAATAACTGTCGGTAAGATAGCGCTATACTGTCTCCTCACTGCACACAGCGCTCCCCTCAGGTCCACGCTCTGGAGGTCCGGTGGAGCTCGTAGAGCTCGCTCGGTACCTAGACAACTACCTGCGAGTGCCCGCGGTCGGAGATGCCGCCGAGGCGGTCAACGGACTGCAAGTGGCGAACTCCGGGAAGGTGACCCGGGTCGGTGCGGCCGTGGATCTGAACGAGGCGACGGTGCGGCTGGCTGCAGGGCAGGGGGTAGACCTGCTCCTGGTGCATCACGGGCTGTTCTGGGGTGGACTGCAGCCGCTCACCGGTCCCCACTATCGGCGGGTCGCGGAGCTGCTGCGCCACGACATCGCCGTCTATAGCGCGCACCTCCCGCTCGACGTGCATCCGGAAGTCGGGAACAATTCCGTGCTGGCCCGCGCCCTCGGTGTGACGATACGGAGCGCGTTCGGTGATCACCATGGTGAAGCGATCGGCGTTTGGGGCGACCTGGCGGTGCCGCGCGAGGCGCTGCGAGATCGGCTGGCGACGCATCTGGGTGCCACGGTGAAGCTGATGCCGTTCGGGCCGGTGACGACGCAGCGCGTGGGCATCGTGACGGGGAGCGGGGGTGCCCTGATCCGACAGGCGGCGGAGGCTGGGCTCGACTCCTACGTCACCGGCGAAGGCGCGCATCACGCGTATTTCGACGCCGAGGAGCTGGGCCTGAACGTCTACTTCGCAGGCCATTACGCCACGGAGACGGTCGGCGTGAAGGCCTTGGCGGAGCATCTCGCCGCGCGTTTTGCGCTTCCCTGGGTGTTCCTCGATCATCCCACCGGACTGTGACCCCCCGCCGCGTCCTGGCCGTCCTCGCGGTGGCGCAGCTGTGCGGCATGGCCCCGTGGTTCAGCGCCTCGGCGGTGGCGCCGGCGCTCACCGCGGCGTGGCGGCTCAGGCCCGGGGGCGCCGCGTGGCTAACGATCTCGGTGCAGCTCGGCTTCGTCGCCGGGGCGCTGGTCAGCGCGGCGCTCACGCTCAGCGATCGCTGGTCTGCCCGGCGTCTCGCCGCCGCAGCGAGTCTCGGCGCCGCGGTGGCGACGCTTGCAGTGGCGTTCTCGCGGGGCCCGGCTGTGGGAATCGCGGCGCGGGTCGCGACGGGTGCGGCGCTCGCGGGCGTGTATCCGCCCGGCATGAAGATCGCCGCGGGCTGGTTCCGCGACGGGCGCGGGTGGGCGATCGGGATGCTGGTCGGTGCGCTCACCGTGGGGTCGGCCGCCCCGCACCTGATGCGCTGGCTCGTCCCCGCCGAAGCCTGGCGTCTGGTCCTGGTGGCGGCGGCTGTGTCGGCTCTACTGGGCGCGGCCCTGATGCTGCGGGTGCCATCCGACGGGCCCTATGCGGCACCGTCCCCGCCGTTTTCGTGGACTGCCGCGCCGAGGATTCTGCGGGACCGTGCCGTGCTGCTCGCGAACGCCGGGTACCTAGGGCACATGTGGGAGCTGTACGCGATGTGGACGTGGACCGCGAGCTTCGTCGCGGCCAGCGAAACGGTGCGCCGCGGCGCCGCGGAAGACGTGCGGGGGGTTGCTGCGCTGATCACGTTCTGCGTCGTGGGAATCGGGGCGATGGGGTGCTGGCTGGGAGGACGGTATGCGGACCGCCTGGGACGCACGACCGTCACGAGCGCCGCGATGGCCGCGTCCGGTGCCTGCGCCCTGGCTGTGGGAGTCGCCTACGGCCGTCCGCTCTGGGTCCTCGTGCCGCTGCTTGTGGTGTGGGGGGTCGCGGTGATTGCCGATTCCGCTCAGTTCTCGGCGGCGGTAAGCGAGCTGGCTCCGGCGGCGTACGTCGGGACCGCCCTCACGCTCCAGACCAGTCTCGGGTTTCTGCTCACGGTGGCCACGATCTACTTGGTGCCACAGGCGGCGCGGGTGCTCGGCTGGCGGTGGAGCATGAGCATCCTCGCCGTCGGCCCGGCGCTCGGCGTGTGGGCGATGCAAGCGCTCAAGCGGCGTCCTGAGGCCTTAAGGATGGCCGGCGGCCGGCGATGACGCGCGCGCGGGAGGTCAGGGGCGCCTCAGCGCCCCAGCGCTGCGCATAGGCCTCGACGGTCAGCCGCAGGCCCGTCGCGAAGTCGACGCCGGGACGATAGCCGAGCTGCCTGGTAGCCCTCTCGATGCCTGCTCGCGAATCGCGTACCTCACCGGCGCGAGCGGGCCCGTGGCGGGCGGGGAGGGTGATGTCGAGCGCCTGCTGGATCCGATCCCACAGCTCGTTGATCGTGACGCTGGCGCCGCAGCCGATGTTGTAGACTTGCCCTGCCACGGAGTCTCTCGGTGCCGTGCAGGCGAGGGCGTTCGCCCGTACGACATTGGCGACGTAGGTGAAGTCGCGCGTCTGCTCGCCGTCTCCAAAAATCAGCGGCGGCTCTCGCCGCAGCGCCGCGAGAATGAACCGCGGCACGACCGCGGCGTATGGGGAGTCGGGGTCCTGGCGTGGGCCGAACACGTTGAAGTACCGGAGCACGACCGTCTCGAGACCATACGAGGCGTGAAACGCCTGGCAGTACGCCTCGGCGGCGAGCTTGGAGGCGGCATACGGCGACAGCGGCTGGGGGAGCGTCGTCTCTCGATTGGGTAACTCGGCAGCGTCCCCGTAAACCGCAGTCGAGCCGGCCAATACCACGCGACGCACGCCCGCCGCGCGCGCCGCGTGTAACACCGCGACCGTGCCAGCAACGTTCACGCGATCGGCGGTGACCGGGTCGGTCACGGATCCCACTACCGAGGTGAGTGCGGCGTGATGCAGGACGTAATGCACGCCGCGCATCGCTTCCGCACACACCGCTGGATCGGCGACGCTTCCGGGGATGACACGCACGCAGTGTTCGACCCCGGCGAGATTCTCGCGCGAGCCGCTCGAGAAATCGTCGAGGACGACCACCTCGTGCTTCGACGTCACGAGGTGTTCGACCAGGTGGGAGCCGATGAAACCGGCCCCGCCGGTGACCAGATACCGCATGTTTCTCCTCCGCCGTGCCAGGCGGGTCGGGTGCGATTCTTGCTATCGCACATCCCGGGCCACGCCTCGAATGGCGTGCCCGCGCGCCGAGCTGGCCGCGGTTGCGACGGAGTCGGACCTCTGCGGTGGATGGCGTCGTGGATCGCGGCGACTTCCCCGCGATTGTCGCGCCGCGGCAACAGCTCCGTCGCAGCAGCAAGCACTCCAGCCCCGCGGCCCTAGGCGGAAGGACGTTCCACCCCTCCACGATGTGCCGGCAGCGGTCGCCGTCCGACCAGCAGCAGCGACGGCGTGATCGTCAGCCTTCGAAGGGTTCCGAGGTGCACCAGTCGCGCGACCTGGTAGTACAGGGTATGCAAGCGGCGCGTCTGGGCGCCTGGGGTCAGCAGCTCCGATGGCCAGACCGTGACGGGATCAAAGCCGAGGCTGCTCAAACGCCGCGTGAGGAGCCGACGGGAGAAGATGAACAGGTGTTCCGGATTGAAGAACATGATTCGGTCCCTCATGTCCCTCGCCCTCTTCGACGTTACGAACCGCCGAATCGCCTGTGCCAAGCGGATCAACAAAAGCCTGTTGGGGACGCGGATGATCACGATGCCTCCTGGCGCGACCAGGTTAGGCAGCAAGGTCCAGAGTTTCGCGGGTTCGGGCTCGTAGTAGATAACGTCGCTCATGACCACCACGTCGAACGCCTGGTCCACGTGGAGCGCTCCTGCGGCACTGCAAATCGTCTTGAAACCGTAAGTTGTCGCCGCCCATGTGCACGCCGATTTGGAGAGATCGCTGATTGTGATGTGCAGATCGGGGCGGCGTCGCTGCACGACCGCCATCAAGTGGCCTTTGGCGCCACCGATATCGAGGACACTCCCACCCGATGGTGCATGACCGTCCACGAGCCGCGCCAGCTGATCAAAGAGCCGTGATCGCCGGTCCAGAAAGTAGTCCTCGTCCTTGTAGGCTCTTTCGAAGTGTGTGCGAATGATGAGCGGGTCGATTCGCCTATCTGAGTACGCGAGCCCGCAGCCTGCGCACAGGTTGAGGCGCATGAGCGTGCTGTAGTAGACGTACTGTCCGATTTGTGTATGGGACTCAGTCCCGCAGTTCGGGCAGCGGCTGACTCTTTGCGAGCGGATTTGCTGGAAACCGTGGTCCCGGGCGTAGTCGACCCATCTCTCCGCCTCGGCGAACCCCTGGTTCTTGAGTGTTGCCAGCAGGCCCTGCCGCTCGTCTGTCACGATCCCTCGGCCACGGCGGTGCTCCAGACGTTCGCTGCCCGGGCGCCCGCGCCTTCGAGGAATCTGGGAGGCCGGTCAGGTGCGATTCTTGCTAGCGCACATCTTGGGCCATAAGGTGGGGGGACGAGGTGGCGGTCGTCTACGGGCCCACGGAGCGGGCAGCGACGCGGACCTGGATGCGCGGCAGATGTGCATCTCGGAGCGCGGCGATGTCCCCGCGGTTGTCGCGTTGTGGCAACAGCTTCCTCGCGTTGATGACTACTCCGGGTCCGCGGAACTCTCAACGGTGAGTGGTGAGTGAGGTGTTGATGAGTTCGATCACCCGCGTTCTGCGGCACACGCCCGATCGACTCCTCCACGCCCGGCGGCGGCGCGAGGCGCGCACGCGCCTCGCGGCTCGGCGGCGGGACTCCGTCCTCGTCATCTGCCATGGCAACATCTGCCGAAGCCCGTTTGCGGCCGCGCTCCTTGCCCGCGAGCTGGCGCCGTACGGTATTCCGGTCGCGTCCGCCGGGTTCATCGGTGCCGGGCGCCCGGCACCGCCGGAAGCATTGGCGGCGGCGGCCGCGCACGACGTGGACTTGTCGTGCCACCGATCCCAGCCGGTCCTACCGGGTCTCGTGCAGGGGGCCGGTCTGATCGTGGTCATGGACCAGACGCAGCGGCGTGCGATCTGCTCGCGCTTCGGCCGCCCCCCGCAGGACGTTGTACTGCTCGGCGATCTCGATCCCGCCCCGATCGAGCGCCGCGCCATCCCCGACCCGGTAACCCGGCCCCTGGCCGAATTCGAAACCTGCTACGCGCGCATCGCCCGCTGCGTTCAGGAACTGGTGAGAGTTCTCATACCGGCAGGCCGGTAGCAACACCCGCGCAGCGGTCGAAGGCCCGGCGTCACCACGAGTGTGGCGTCACCGCGACAAACCCGCAGCGCCGCCGCGGGGCACAGCGGTTGCACCAGTTATCGCCATGCAGCGGCATCATTTCACGATCGACGTCGAGGAGTACTTCCACGTGGCGGCGTTTGCGCCCTGGGTGCTCCCGGCGGACTGGTCCCGCTGGCCGTCCCGCGTCGCCCGCAGTGTGGACCGGCTGCTGGCTTTGCTCGCGGACCACGAAGCGCGCGCGACGTTTTTCGTGCTGGGCTGGCTGGCGCAACGGCACCCGGAGGTCGTGCGCAACATCGCCGCAGCCGGTCACGAGATCGCCTCGCACGGGTGGGACCACGCACGTGTGACCGGCCAAGCGCCGGTCGCGTTCCGGACATCGGTGCGCCGCACCAAGCAGCTGCTCGAAGCGCTGACCGGGTCGTCCGTGCTTGGTTTCCGGGCGCCGAGCTTCTCGATCATTCCAGGGCAGGAGTGGGCGCTCGACGTGCTGATCGAAGAGGGGTACCGCTACGACTCCAGCCTGTTCCCGGTGCGGCGCCGCGGCTACGGCTACCCCAATGGCCGCCGCGAGCCGCACTGGATCGACCGCGCCGGCGGGAGACTGCTGGAGGTACCTCCGGCGACGGCGCGCTGGGGTGGGGTCACCATCCCTGCCGGTGGCGGCGCCTATTTCCGCGTGTTCCCGTACGCCCTGTTCCGCGCGGCGTTCCGCGACCATGAGCGTCGCGGTATCCCGGCCACGTTCTACATCCACCCCTGGGAGATCGATCCGGAACAGCCGCGCGTCGCCGTGCCGCTGCTGACGCGGCTGCGTCACTATACCGGACTTGCCCGAACCGAAGTCCGCCTCGGCCGGCTGCTGTCCGAGTTCCGCTTCGGGACGATCGCGGCCACGGTGGCCCGCGCATGAGCGTGAGACTCGCCGTCGAGCCCACGTCCGGGACGCTGCTCCAGGTCGCACCCCACGACGGGGACGCGAAGGTGTGGGACGATTTCATCGCGGCGGCCGAGGGGAGCACGTTCTGCCATTGCGCGGCGTGGCGAGATGTATTGCGCGACACGCTCGGCGCCGAGAGCTACGACCTCGTGGCCCGCGACGCGGGCGGCGCGATCCGCGGGGTGCTGCCGCTGGCGCGAGTCCGCAGCCTGCTGTTCGGGGATTATCTGGTCTCGTTGCCGTTCCTGAATGCCGGCGGTCCGGTGGGCGACGCGACCGCGCGCGACCGGCTCATCCAACATGCGGCAGCGTTGGCGCGGCGACTCGGCGTCGACCTGCTCGAGCTGCGGAGTCGGGAGGCGCCGGCCTCGGGGATGCGCGTCGTGCCGCGGAAGCTGACCGTGCTGCTCGCGCTGCCCTCGTCGGCCGCTGAGTTGTGGGAGAGGTTTCCGGCGAAACTGCGCAGCCAGATCCGTCGGCCGCGCAAGGAGGGCCTGGAAGCGCGGTTCGGGCTGGAAGAGCGGCACGCGTTCTACGACGTGTTCGCCCGGCACATGCGGGACCTGGGCACGCCGGTCCTGCCGCGGGAGTTCTTCGAGCGCGTCGCGCAGCGGCTCGGCGATCTCGTCCTGTTCGGCGCGGTGTATCGCGGTGCGGAACCCGTCGCCGCGGGCTGCGGCTTCCTGTGGCGCGGTGAGATGGAGATCACTTGGGCCGCGGCGCTCCGCGCCCACCAGCGCGTCGCCCCGAACATGCAGCTGTACTGGGCGTTTCTGGAGCAGGCGATTGCCCGCGGCGCGCGCATGTTCGATTTCGGCCGCTGCACGCCCGGCGGCGGCACGCATCACTTCAAGCGGCAATGGGGCGGAGTCGACGTGCCGCTCCCGTGGGCGCAGTGGTCGCCGCACGGTATCCGCGCGACGCCGTCGCCCGAGCGCCCGGTGTATCGGGTCGCCGTGGCTCTATGGAAGCGACTGCCGATGTTCGTGACGAATCGGTTGGGCCCGCGGCTCGCGAAGCGCCTACCGTGAGACAGCCCCCTGTCCACTCCCCGCTGCCGTGGCCCGCGCTCCGCGCGGGAGGCGCCGCGCTCGTGCCCGGACGGGATCCGCGGCCCGCGCTGCACGAGCTGCTGGTGCGCGAGTTTGCAGCGGAGCACGTGCGCCTCCTCGCCAGCGGCACGCAAGCCCTGCAGGTCGCCCTCATCGAAGCGGCGCGCGACCTCCGCGGCGACGTGATCGCGGCGCTCCCCGCGTTCACCTGCTTCGACGTCGCGACGGCCGCGGTCGGTGCCGGAGTCCGGATCGCGTTGTACGACGTGGATCCGGGGACCCTGTCGCCCGATCTCGACTCGCTGACGGCGGCGCTGACGGCGGGCGCGCGGCTCGTCGTCGTGACCCCGCTGTACGGGGTCCCGGTGCAATGGCGGGCGGTGTTGGAATGCGCGGCGGCAGTGGGGGCCGCGGTCATCGAGGACGCCGCCCAGGGGTTCGGCGCGAGTTGGCTCGGCCGACCGCTGGGGAGTCTCGGCGCGGTAAGTGTGTTGAGCTTCGGACGCGGCAAGGGTTGGACGGGCGGCCGGGGCGGCGCGCTGCTGGCGCGGGGCAGGGCGCCCCCCAGCGCGGCGAACGGAAACGGCGCAGGCCTGTGGCGGGAGGTGGAGGTGTTGGCGCTCGCCGCTGCGCAGTGGGCCTTCGCGCGACCCGCCGCCTACGGCCTTCCGGCCGCGCTGCCGTGGCTGGGACTGGGAGAGACCCGGTATCGGGATCCCGTCGCGCCACGCCCCCTTCCGCGGGCAGCGGCCGGGCTGCTCTTGCGCGGGTTTCCCGACGCGCAGCGCGAGGCCGCCGAACGGCGCCACCGGGCACACCGGCTCCTTGCGGCGACCGCGATCCAGGGGAAAGGGCGTCTGATGGAGCCACCGGCCGGTGCGACGCCCGGGTATCTGCGGTTGCCGCTGCGGCTGGCGGGTGGCCTGGGAGGGCTCGCCGACCCGGCGGTGGCTACGCGTCTCGGAGCCGCCCGCTCCTACCCGTCGTCCCTCGGCGCCCTGGCAGCGGTCCGCGCGCGTCTCGTCGGGCCGGCGCGGCGCTGGCCGGGGGCCGAAGAGCTCGTGCGGGACTTGGTCACGCTCCCCACACACTCCCTGCTCAGCGAGCGGGACCTCGAAGCGCTGACGAAGTCCGTGACCGGCTAGGCCGGACGCCGGCGGCCCAGCCGGCGAGGGCCGACTGGGAGATCGACGCCGGCACGTTGATGCGACGCAGCGACCAGAGGTCGGCTGAAGGGGTGTTCAACCCGTAGTCGAGCGTCACGGCGGCACGATACCCCGCCTCACGGACAGTGCGACGCACCCGTTCGTCCCAGATGCCGTAGGGATAGGAGAAGGTCGTCGGCTCTGTGCGCGTGCGCGCGTAAACGACCTCTGCGGCGGTCTTGATTTCCCGTTCGAGCTCCGCGTCGTCGAGCCTGGTCAGCGTCCGGTGCGTTGCGCTGTGGACGCCGACGTCGAGCCCCGCCGCGGCGGCGGCGGCAACAACGCTCCAGGTGGCCGGCAGGTGGGTCCCTGGTGGCGGGGCGCCGGCGCCGGCGCCGAGCGCTCCGGAGATCAGGGTCGAGTCCCCGCGCAGATCCGTCAGCCACTGATCCCGGCGGTCGGGAGTTGTGGCCGCGGCGATGACGGGGTGATCCCACCAGAACGCTTCCGGACGCCCGGGCGCCTGAGCGACGATGAACACCGTCGCCGGCAAGCGAAGCTCTTGCAGCACGGGCCAAGCGTGAGCGAATGTGCCCGTGTAGCCGTCGTCGAAGGTGATGGCCGCCAGCCCACGAACCGTGGCTGCCTTCGCGATGCGGGTGGCCAACTCCAGCAGCGGGACGACCGTGTAACGCTCGCGCAGCCAGTGGAGTTGACCCGTGAAGCGATCCACGGGGAGGTGGATCGCGGGGTCCCCGGTGGTTGCCCGGTGGGAGGGCACGACATTGTGGTAGCACAGGATCAGCGCGCCGTCGCGGAGGCGGCGCGCGAGCGCGGTAAGGCCAGTGCGACGAAGCGCGGAATAGTAGAGAGAGGAGAGCACCGGCGCCGTCACTGGGCCGCACGGTCGAGCGCGTCGCGATAGAGCGACGCGTACCGCTCGACCATCCGGGAGACATGGAACTCGGCGTTCGCCCGCTCCTGGGCGCGCGACCCGAGCGTCTGGGCGAGTGCGGGGTCGCCCAGCAGGCGATCGATTGCCGCGGCGAGCTGATCGGGGCTTCCCGGATCCACGAGGAGACCGGCGGCGCCATCGGCCAGGACCGTCGGCACCTCGCCTACGCGCGTCGCGACGATGGGGCGCCCGGCGAACATCGCCTCGAGGAGGGCCAGCGGCAGCCCCTCGCTCCGGGAAGGCAGAACGAACACGTCCGCTGCCGCGAGCAGACTGCCGACGTCGCCCCGCAGCCCCAGCAGGTGCAGGCGCCCGCCGATGCCGCGCGTGGCCGCCTCCTCCCGGAGGGCCATCTCGAGCTCGCCGCGCCCGGCGATGGCGGCGTGCAGCGTGGGGTGTCTGGGAACGAGCTGCGCCAGGGCCGAAACAAGGTCCCGGTGTCCCTTGACGGGGTAGAGATTTCCGACCGCCAGCACCAGGCGGTCGGCGGGGCCGAGGCCGAGCTCGGCGCGAAGTTCCGTGGTGACGCCGTTTGGCGAACGCACGCCGTTGGGGACGACGGTGATCCGATGATGCGGGAGCCAGAGATCGGAACGGAGTGATGCCGCAAGGGCGTGCGAGACCGCTACCACGCCCCGAGTCGCCGCAATCGCCGCGCGAAGCGCGAGGCGCCGGCGCCAGCGGGCGGCGTAGTAGCGGCTGCCGTGCATGGTGATGACGTGCGGGATGCCCGCCAGCCGGGCCGCCCAGGCGCCGTAGAACGCCATCGTGAACTCGTGACTGTGCGCCAGGCCGACGCGATGGCGGCGAAACGCGGCGGCAAGCTCGCGGGCGAAGCGCGGGGAGAACGGTCGATGGAGCGGGACGTACTCAACGGTCACGCCGGCCGAGGCCAGCTCCGCCTCGAGCCACCCCTCGCGCCGGGTCGGCAGGAAGGCGACGCCGGGACAACCGCCCCGCTGCAACTCTGCTGCGAGCAGCGAGAGCATCCGCTCCGCCCCGCCGGGACCGTCGGTTTCGATGAGGTGGGCGATGCGCACACCGGTGAGGCCCCGCAGACCGCCGAGCACGAAGCCAAAGGGGGCAATCTTCATACCTCCTGCCCCCTCCCCCGATGCCCCATTCTGGGGCGCGCACAACTATCGAATTCGCTAACTTTGCGTAAATCCGCATTTTCGGGCGCACCACTTGCGCGGTCGCAACACCGTTATTAGCCTCGCCTCCGTGTTGAGAGCAGTCCACAGTCGTGGACGGCCGCCAACATGAAATGTCGGCCTCTCGGAGCGCCCCCCCAGAGCTGACTGTTTCGCTGCTCAGAGCAAACCCGCCGAAAGGCGGCGACGCAGAGCTACGGGACTACGGCGAGCGGTGCTCGCTACGTCCGCCGGGCCGCCAGCGAATCGACTGAATCGTCGATCTGGCGGCTTTTTGTTTCGGTGACGTGGAGAGCGAGCGATGCCGTTCACCTTCAAGTTGTCCCAGCGTCTGGCGCGGATGCGAAGCGCCCTGCGTCGGTTTGAGACCGCGAGTCCCGCCGCCTCTTGGCGTGGCACGCCGGTCGTCGTAGCTGTCCAGCCCGGCAGCGTTGCTCCCCTATCCCTTGATCACTTCCAGTTCCCCGCGGCCCGCGGTCGTTCCGCGCCGGCCGCCTCGAGGACTTTATGACCTTCAAGCACAAGCTGTCGGCCCGACTGGCCCTGATGAGAGACCGGTGCGTCGCGGTAGTTGCCGCGGTCATCGCCCTCGCGGCGGTGCACGCGTGTCGACAGCCGCTCACCCCGGCACAGCCGGTGACGCGGATCGCCATTTCCCCACGCACCCTGAGTCTTCAACAGAACCAGACCAGCGACTTCACCGTCGTCGGCTTCACAAGCACAGGCGACACGGCGAGTGTGGCCGTGACTTGGAGCGTCACCTCGGGCAGCATCAGCGACACCAGCACCAGCAGCGGCAAACACTACGGGCGATATAAGGCCGGCCCCGACACCGGGAGCGTCAAGGTCGTCGCCCATGGGAATCCGGGCGGCAAGACCGATACGGCGGCCGTGACGGTGACGTCGGCGGCGGTCGCTTCGGTGACCGTGAGCCCGGTGTCGGCGAGCGAGCAGGTGGGCCAGACCGTGGCGCTCTCGGCCACGACGAAGGACGCGGCGGGGAACGTGCTGAGCGGGCGGACGGTGACGTGGGCGAGCAGCAACTCGGCGGCGGCCACCGTGAGTGCGAGTGGCGTAGTGACCGGTGTGGCGGCGGGCTCGGCGACGATCACGGCGCTGAGCGAAGGCCAGAGCGGGACGGCGGGCATCACGGTGACCCAACTGCCGGTGGCGTCGGTGACGGTGACCCCGGCGACGGCGAGCGTGATGGTGGGGCAGGCGGCGCAGTTCACGGCGATCCCGAAGGATGCAAATGGGTTCGCGCTTGCGGGCCGCGTGGTGACCTGGTCGAGCAATAACACGGCGGTGGCGACTGTGAATGCCAGCGGGCTTGCCACCGGAGTCGCGGTGGGCTCGGCCACCATCACGGCGACGAGCGAGGGCAAGAACGGGACGGCCGTGCTCACGGTGAGCAACGTGCCGGTGGCGTCGGTGACGGTGGCCCCGGCTTCGGGGAGCGTCCCGGCAGGCCAGACCCTGCAGTTCACGGCGACGCCCAAGGACGCGAGCGGCACGCCGCTCTCTGGACGCGTCGTGACCTGGATGAGCAGTAATGCCTCCGTCGCCACGGTGAACGGCAGCGGGCTCGTCTATGGCGTGGCGGCAGGCTCGGCGACGATTACCGCGACGAGCGAAGGCCAGAGCGGCACGGC
>Ga0209056_10001265_pt1 | contig 27660 bp, 28 predicted proteins | sample GraSoiAngelo_114_FD_185876 | JGI IMG/M metagenome (GOLD analysis project Ga0209056, IMG submission 185876) | Grasslands soil microbial communities from the Angelo Coastal Reserve, California, USA - 14_0903_13_40cm (SPAdes) (version 2) | ecosystem: Environmental > Terrestrial > Soil > Grasslands... | reverse complement strand
CTGGATGGGGCGCGACGGCCGTAACGCGCCCCTCTATGTTCGTTGGCCCGATGGGCACCCACGCCGCTGGGACCGATTGTGCCGGCCTTTGACCCGAAACGGACAACGTGACTAAGGCCATCGGGGCAATTAGGGCGAAACGGAGAAAACTCCTCATCAGACGTACCCCCCTGTCGGCTATGCTTTGCGGTTAGCTGCTCGGCACAGACCGTAGGCGAGGTTTTGTGACGATTCCATACGCGGCTAGGCCTCTCCCCGTTGCTATTGCATAACAATCCGGTGCGAACCTGTCGCGGGCCAGCTCATGGCAATCCGCTGACAGCCAATCCGTTGTGAAATTCGCGGCGCTTAGCCGTTGGCGAGTGCTACAATCCCGCATCAAAGAAAGGACCTTCTGCTGAGGAGGCAATGCATGACTTCGCTGGGCGAACTCTACGACACCTACTTGCGACCTCTGAACTTGACGTGGGGGCTGACCGGCGCATCGAGGCGCCGGATTATGCTCGCGTCTGCCTTCCCTGCTCTTATCATCGTGGCCGAGGTCGTTTATGCTGTACTGTCCTACGCGTTAAGCTTGGCTGAAATTTACGGGCAAGTGTCGTCCGAGCCCTGGCACCGCATCTACACCGCTGCCTACCACCTGCGGCTTCTCTCGTAACGGTGGGTATTCTCTTTTTGGCGGGGCTACGCCGCTGGTCGCATGCTGAAGGAAGCTGGATGCTCCTGATCGGCGCGCTCTTGGTAGTTGTAGCGATCGTCTTCGGCTTGATGGCGATGCTCGTTATTGCGGCAATCGACGATGAAGGGCTGATCCTTGACCTACGAGTACGGTTCGTCTGGCTGGACATCGCGCAGACATTCGGATTCATCTCAATCGGCTTCTTCTTCCTGGCCTACCGCGGTCTATCGCAAGCCCCGGAGGGATCGTCGTAATCCCCGCCGGCTCCAATCCTTCTTTCACAAAGGTACGTTATCATCGATAGTGATGACTGTCGCCCGCCCCGCCCCGACCGTTGCCACCGCGCCCGACGCGGTGCCCCCCGTCGCCGTCGAGCACCTCACCAAGCGCTTCGGCGACATCATGGCCGTTGACGACCTCACTCTCGAAGTCCCGCCCGGCTCCGTTCTCGGCTTGCTCGGCCCCAACGGCGCTGGCAAGACGACCGCCCTGCGCATGGTCCTCGGCCTCGTCCACCCCACTCGCGGCCGGACATTCCTCTTCGGCCAGCCCCTGCGCCCAGGCAGCCCGCTCCTCCGCCGCGTCGGCTCTATCGTCGAGCGCCCCGGCTTCGTCCCCCACATGACCGGCATCGACAACCTCAAGTCCTTCTGGCTCTCCGGCGGCCAGCCGCTCTCAGAGGCCCACCTCGACGAAGCGCTCGAGATCGCCGGCCTCGGCCCCGCGATTCACCGCAAGGTACGCACGTACTCTAAAGGCATGCAGCAGCGCCTCGCCCTCGCCCAGGCCCTCCTCAACTCCCCCGAGCTCCTCGTCCTCGACGAGCCCACGGTCGGCCTCGACCCTCAGGAGATGCGCGAGGTCCGCGAGCTCATCCGCAGGCTCGGCCGCGAAGGCGTGACCGTCCTGCTCTCCAGCCACATCCTCGCCGAGCTCGAGCAGGTCTGCACGCACGCCGCCGTTATGAACCACGGCCGCCTCGTCGCCGCCGGCCGCGTCGATGAGCTCGTCGGCGCCACCCGCAGCGTATATATGGAGGTCGACGACCCCGGACGCGCCCTCGAGCTGCTGCAGGCGATGCCGGGCATCACCCGCGTCGAACGGCAACCGCCCGGCATCTCGCTCCAGCTCAACGGCACCGAGCGCAAGCAGATTGTCGCCGCGCTCGTCCAGGGCGGGATCGGCGTCGAGACCGTTGAGGCGCGCCACCGGCTCGAGGACGCCTTCATCGGCATCGTCGAGGAGGACGAAGTTTGATCCGCGTCGAGTTCGTCAAGCAGCTCTACCGCCTGCGCACCTACATAGCGCTCGGACTGATGGCGTTCATCCCTGTGCTGATAACCCTCGCCGTCGAGTTCGGCCGCCGTCCTCACGATCCGCAGGAACAGTCGTTCTTCGCCGTCGCGACGGCCTCGGGCCTGAACGTTCCGCTCGCGGCGCTGACGGCCACGAGCAGCTTCCTGCTCGTCGTCGTCGTCGCCGTCTTCGCGGGCGCCGCGGTCTCCGAAGAGGCGAACTGGGGCAGCCTCCGCTACCTCCTCGTCCGTCCGGTCTCGCGCAGCCGCCTCCTCTTCTCGAAGCTCATGGTCACCTGCGTCCTGGCGCTGATAGCCACGGTCGTGATCTCCGTTTCCGGCCTCATCGCCGGCGTCATCTTCTTCGGCTGGCACCCCGTCCTTACGCCCTCCTTCCAGTCGTTCTCGCAGTCCGAGGCGCTCTGGAAGATCACCGTCGCCACCCTCTATGTGACCTGGTGCATGAGCGGCGTCATCGCCCTCGCCTTCATGATCTCGACGATGACCGACACCACTCTCGGCGCGGTGGCCGGCGCCGCAGGCGTCGTTATCGTTTCGCACATCATCAACGCGATCCAGACGGTCGGCTCCGCCCGCACGCTTCTCATCACCCACTACTGGGACGCCTGGGAAGGCATGTTCGGCCGAAACGAGACGACGGCTGACATGGTCCGCGGGATCTTCCTCCAGATGCCGTACGTCATCGTCTTCCTCGCCCTCGCCTGGTGGTGGTTCCACCGGCGCGACATCCTCTCATGACCGCGCGTCGCCTCCTTCTCGCTCTCTGCGCGACCCTCGCCCTGGCGGCGGCCTGCGGCGGCGACGGCAACGACAATCCGACGCAGTCGCCGACCGCCGCGCCCGCTCGCACGTCCGATACCGCCGGCCTCGAGCCGATCGACGTCGTGCGCGTCACGCTCGACGACATCAACCGCGGCGACATCGATGCCGCCTACCCCAACTTCTCGGCGCAGGCCCGCAAGGACGTCTCGCTGGACGAGGCGCGCCGGCTGCTCCAGGGACTCCAGGCGTCGGGCACCAAACTGTCCGTCACCATCGCGCAGGTGGGACAGCAGACGATCACTGGTGACACCGCCGAGATCGAGTTGACACTGGAAATCGAGCTAAACACGACGAAGATCCCCGTCGACGACGCCGCCATCCTCGTTCGCGAGGAGGGACAGTGGAAGATCGCGGACCACTTCCTGCAGACCGCCCTCGCCGTCCTCGGTCTGGCGTCGCCCGCCCCTCTCGGCCCGCGCGCCCTCGACGCGAACGGCTGCGCCACCGGCGACCCGATGGAAGGCGTCTACGCGCCGAAGCGGCTCCAGATCCTCGACCCCTGTCTCACGGTAACCGGCACCGTCCGCGACGACATCAACAAGGCGGAAGATGGCGACATAACATTCGGCCTCTATCTGAGCGACGAGGACCAGCGCCTCATCAACGACGTTAACCGCGCGAACTACGACAGCGCTCTCCACATCGAGATCGTCCCCGAGGACCAGCGGCTGGTGCCGGCCCCCAAAGCGGGCGACAAAATCCGCGTCACCGGCCCCTGGGTCACCGACCTCGCCCACGGCCACAACGAGATCCACCCCGCCTTCAAAATCGAAAAAATCGACTAGCGGCCAGCAGGCTCCTTACCCACCATGCGCTGCCACAACGCGTCCTCCCGCTCGTCCTGAGGTTCTCGTAGGATCGAGCGGGACCACCACGCCGCCCCCGGTGAAGTGCTGCCCATCTCTCACGGGTCAGGCTCTCGACCCGCACGCTCACATGCCTCCAGGTTTGCCGGACACAAGCGCATCAACCTCTCGGTGCAGCACTGCAACTCAGCCTGACAGCAGCACTTCGCCCGCCCCGGACGCGGCTGGACGCCTTCGCCGCCATCACGAAGCTGACCGGCCCCTTCGGCCAGCGCCGCACGCCCTGAACGCCGTGGACATCCGCGGTGCAGCTCTGCGGCCCTGGCTTTCCTGACGTAGCCGTTCTCCCTATGTAATGACGCTGGAATAGGACGCGCTGGCGTCCAACGAGCCAGGGACCTGCGCCCGGGCAGAGCCCGCTCGTCGGGGCGGATGGACGCCGTCGGGGCGGGCGCAGGCGCGGATGACGCCTGCGAACTGCCAACCGAGCGAGTGGTAGAGGTCCTCGGAGGGGTCGCCGTGGTGGGAGCGAGGTTCGTCGTAACGAGCGAGGCCATCTATCCGTCTAATATGCTGGCGATTCTCCTATGCTAAGAGCCCTGTTATCAATCACCATTGCGGTGGCTTTGCTGCTGGCGATCGCGGCACGGTCGAGCGCTTCTCCAGCGTCGACCACTCGTGTGAGCGTAAGTAGCACCGGTATGGAGGCCAACGATGAGAGTCGGCTTGCTCCCGCGATTAGTGCCGACGGCCGGTTTGTGGCCTTTTCCTCCCACGCCTCCAATCTCGTCTCTGGCGATACGAACACCTGCGTAGGGTCTACTACCATTCCCGGCAGCTGCGAAGACGTCTTCGTTCATGACCTGGCTACGTCCACGACCACCCGAGTGAGCGTTGACAGTGCCGGACAGCAAGCCGATGGGTTCAGTGAGAGCCCGAGTCTGAGCGCCAACGGGCGGTATGTGGCGTTCGACTCTGTGGCTACGAACCTCGTGCCGGGAGACAACAACACATGCGGTGGCTACTCCCCGTCGTGCCGCGATGTCTTTGTGCATGACAGCGTGACCGGATCGACGGAACGGGTCAGCGTGAGTACAAACGGCGGTGAGGCAAACGCGGAGAGCTTCAGTCCGGTTATCAGCGGCGACGGGCGATTCGTGGCGTTCGTCTCGAGGGCTTCTAATCTCGTCGCTGGTGATACCAACAACACTTATGACATCTTCGTGCATGACCGGGAAAGTGGCATCACGGAGAGGGTGAGCATGGACAGCGCCGGGAATGAATCCAACGGCAGCAGCACCGACGAACCCGCTATCAGCGCGGACGGCCGGTATGTGGTGTTCGAGTCCTACGCTTCGAATTTGGTCTTGGGAGACACCAACGTCTGTTATTCCATACCCTCATGCTCCGATGTTTTCATCCACGATCGTGTCACTGGCGCTACCGCACGAGTGAGCGTCGACAGCGCCGGAGTCCAGGCTGACAACGCTAGTGGCGAGCCTGCCATCTCGCCCGATGGTCGCTTCGTTGGGTTCAGCTCCAGCGCTACCAACCTCGTGTCAGGCGACTCCAATGGCACCCAGGACGTTTTCATTCACGACCGAATCACGAATGCCACCGAGCGCGTGAGCGTCGATAGCGCTGGCCAGCAAGGAGACGGTGATAGCTTTGACCCCGCGCTTAGCGCCAACGGCCGCTACGTGGCCTTTTGGTCGACGGCCTCGAACCTCGTACCGGACGACACGCCCAGTTGTGCTCCGTTCATTTCGTGCTCCGACACATTCGTCCGCGATCGCCTGACAGCGACCACCGTTCGCGTTAGCATCGATAGTGCAGGAAACCAGGCGAACTGTGGCACGCCTAACCCGCCTTTGTGCGCGTTCGGCGCTGCAATCAGCGCTACGGGAGGGGAAGTGGCCTTCAACTCGCTCGCCGATAATCTCGTGCAGGGAGACACGAATAACTACTGCGACACGGACGCCGACGGCATCTACGACGACAATTGTCGGGACATCTTCGTGCACGCGCTATCCGACACCGACGGTGACGGCGAGTGGGACGTCTTCGACCCGTGTCCGCTGGTGGCTGATTGCGACGCCGATGGCTGGAGTGATGGGTCGGAAATCACCATCGGTACCGATCCGTTGGACGCCTGCGCCGACACAGCGACTGCCAACGATGAAGCCATTGATAAGATGCCCGCGGATCTCAACGACGATCGCAGGGTGAACACAACTGATCGAGTCCTCGTGATGAGGGCCATGAGCGCCTATAAGCGAGGGCTATACGACAGGCGTTTTGACTTGAACACTGACGGGCGCATCGACAGAATCGACCGGGACATCGTGGACCTCTACATCACGGCGACCGGTGGTTTGCCTTGCGCCTAAGCGTCGCATGATCGAGTTGTCAAGCTCAGCGGTTGCGTCCCTCTCACGAGCGATCAAACTATTCGCTGGTGCCTGATAATCAACATGCACTGAGCGGTGGAATGGCCGCGGACGAGGTCAATGGTTGCCAGACGAGGGCTGCCGCCCGCGCGCGCCCGCTACAACGCCGGCCCCGGACCCGCCGGCCGCCTTCGCCGCAACCACCGCCATCACGAAACTGACCGGCCCCTTCGGCCAGCGCTGCACGCCCCGATCGGGAACCTCGGGGGCAGCCGAGGTGTAATATCTCCAGGAGGTGCCCTATGCGATGGCCGATCGCGCTGACCCTGGCCGCTATCTCTTGCGTGCTTCTGATCGCCGCCTCGTCGACGGCGAGCGCAAAGGGTGGGGGCGGCTGTCCTATCACGTTATCCGGCGGGGATCTGCCTCATCCGGTCACGATCCCTGAAGACGACTGCGCGAACGCTATGGGGCGCTCCTATCACGCGTCATACTCCCTCGATCAGCCTCCGGACATTTCTGGCCTGACGGGATACCACATCGGAAGCGCCGAAGGCGAGAACGCCATCATCTTCTACCCAAGGCCGGGTGCCGTAGGCATCGAGCTGTGTCAGGCGTGCGATCCGGGCCACCCCTGGACGGCAGATGACCCGACTTTCGACCGACTGTACCGCCGCTTTATTGCTCTCGCACGTGCTGGTCTGATCGGCGAGCACCCAAGCTGGGCGGATGCTTTATCTGCATCTTCACGGTTATGGCCTGTCGAGGTTGCAATCGACAAACCTGATCTGAACATGACTGGGCCCGACGCCGAGCGTTTCACGGCCGAAGTCGCCTCTGCGCAGGCCGTGAGTGTAGGAATCCGCAGCAGGTTCGAAGGCGCACCCTCTGCCAGCTCGCTGATGTTCTCGCGGATCGTGGTGCGCCTCGGCGACACTGATGAGCTTGCGTTCAGTGCTTGGCTTCCGGGAGAGCTTAGCGATTCGGCTCTCCTGTTCACCAGTAGAGTGCCGTTCAGCGCCATAGCGTACTATCCGACTAACCCGCCGGCAGTGGTGCAAAATGCCTACGTAGCGACACCGGCCTTGAACGACGTGCTGCGTGTTCCGGCAGTCCCGGATTTCCGGGCGCAGAAAGAGGTCAGGATCGTCCCTGTTCCAGCCATATTCAGCGTGGCCGAGCGGCAAATTAATCGGATTACTGCGGGAACGGCGAGAGGTCAGACAATCGACGTCCGGCCACCGATTAAGCGAGAGGACGCTTTCTCGTACTTGGACTGGTCGCCAGCGTCATGGCAAAACCTTGGCCCACCCATCCCTCTGACCTTCCATCTCGCAACACTTTACGATCCCGTCCCTGAGGCGTTTCTCGATATTCAGGCAGACTACTATCCGCAGGCCGGAATGGCTTGGATCAAGGGTGAAACGACGGGTAGCGGCCACATGAACCCACGCTGGGCGAACATAACGCCGGAATTGGCGCAGGCCATCGCTCCTCTACTCCATGGCTCGAATTCCTCCGGTGATGCCTCGCCCGGTTTCGGCGCGCGTCTGCCCTTTGTCTTCGTGGCTTTCGGAGCTGTGATCGCTTTGGGAATGTTATGGGCCTCCGCGTACCTCAATTCGAGAAAGCCTTCTAGGGGCCATTCGCAGGTGTAACAAGCTGGTCGGCCTCTTCGGGCATCTCGCATACCTAGTCGCGTCGGCCCGGCCACAGCGCCGCCTCTGCCCCGCCCGGCGGCTTCGCCGCCATCAGCGGCATCACGAAGCTGACCGGCCTCTTCCGGTAGCGCTGAAGGCCCTGACCGCCGCGGCCCTCACGGCCTGCGCCTGCGCCGCGCCCTGAGGGCCAGCCAGGGGCCACCACGGCCGATGCCGAAGCCAATCGAACTCCGGGCGATGAGCCTCGCTGTCCAGAGCAAGGGCAACATGCTACTATAGAACGCATGTTCCTCCCACTTCTAAACAACCGAGAAGAGGCCGTCGTAGTGTGGTTAGCCATCGCCTCGATTTTCGCGCTGCTCAACTCGAACATTCGAGTGGCGATAGTCTCCGTTGCTAGGGCATTTTTCGCCCGACCTATCCTGATCGCTTGGGGCTGCATGGCTGGATACGTCGCTGTGGTCGTATTCGTGCTGTACGCCATCGGCTACTGGGACCTCCGCCTGACCAAGGACACTCTCACTTGGTTCGCAGGGCCGGCAATGGTACTGTTCCTCAGCCAGCGCAAGGCTCATGAGGACCCGGCTTATTTTAAGAACACGGTAATGAAGGTTCTCGGATTTACCGTCATCATAGAATTCGCTGTGAACTTGTACGTCTTCCCTTTCTTGATCGAGATGTTTCTCGTACCTCTGTCCGTTTTAATCGTCGCCCTATTGGCGGTTTCGACCACGAACCCGGAATTCGAACCGTCAACGCGTCTCTTCCGATCAGCCCTCAACGTCCTCGGCCTGGTTCTCCTCAGCTACACGCTCGTAATGATAGCGTTCCATTTCTCCTCCTTCGCGACACAAGACACCTTGCGGGCGTTCACCTTGCCAGCAACCCTAACAATCGCATTCATACCGTTTGTCTACGTGCTCACGCTGTACAGCGGCTACGAGGACATTTTTGTGCGAGCCGGAATCTGGATCACCGATAACGAGCTTGCTCGGTACACACGCCGGCAAATTCTCTTGGCCTGTGGCTTTAGTTTGGGCCGAGTCAGAATGTTCATGAAAGATTACACCCGAAAATTGCCCACGGTGAGGTCCAAAGACGACGCCAAGCGTCTCATCTCTGAATTCCGAGGCAGTTCGGAAAGTTCTCCCGGGGAACGATTATCAACCCCATCTTCGTCTTGACGGGCCGGTGCATTCCGGGTAGCGGGCGCCGGCAGCCTTGCGCTGCAGCTAAGGGTAGGGGGGCACTTTGGCCAGAACGGGGCTAGTGGGGTCACAAACGGGGCGGGAAATATACATTCTGTATGTATAAAAAACATCAAAATTACCAAACGAATTTAATCTGTCAAATAATCGGTCGACAACGTTTATCAATCGCCGGTAAACACAAAGACGGCAAGTGCTCTCGAGTCAAAAGGGCCGCATCAGCTCTCCAATTTTTTGTGGACGAGTGCCATCTCGCCGTTGTCCCGCCCCTGACCCGCAGTCCATAATGCCCGCAATGGCCACCGTCAGCTCCAGGCCCGCACGCAGCACCTTCGCCTGCTCCGAGTGTGGCCACGAGAGCCCCAAGTGGCTCGGCCGCTGCCCCGGCTGCGCCTCCTGGAACACCTTCGCCGAAGTCGTTGCCCCTCAGCGCTCACCCGCCGCAGGCCGGCGCGACGGCGCTCGAACGGAGCCGGTGGAGCTGGCGAGCATGAGGGACGGGGACCAGCCGCGGCTGTCCTCCGGACTGCCCGAGTTCGACCGAGTGCTCGGCGGCGGCATCGTCGCAGCATCGCTCGTGCTCGTCGGCGGCGACCCGGGCATCGGCAAGTCGACGCTGCTCCTCCAGGTGGCCGCCGGAATCGCGAACGGCCGGGCCGTCCTCTACGTCTCGGGCGAGGAGAGCGCGGCCCAGCTCAAACTCCGCTGCGAGCGGCTCGGCCTGTCCGGCGAGGGCCTCTTCGTCCTCCCCGAGACGAACCTCGAGGAGGCGTTTCGGCGCGCCGACTCACTCGCCCCAGCTGTCCTCGTCGTCGACTCCATCCAGACGGTGTACACAGAAGCCGCTGGACAGGCGCCCGGCAGCGTCGCCCAGCTCCGCCAGTCCGCGATGGAGCTGATGCGCTGGGGCAAGACCACCGGCATCCCGGTCTTCATCATCGGCCACGTCACGAAGGACGGAGACATCGCCGGCCCCCGCCTGCTCGAGCACATCGTCGACGTCGTCCTCTATCTCGAAGGCGAGCGCTTCAGCAGCTACCGGCTTCTGCGCGGCGTAAAGAACCGCTTCGGGTCTGTCGATGAGATCGGCGTATTCGAGATGACAGGCGAGGGCATGCGAGCGGTCGAGAACCCGTCGCAGGTATTCATCGGGGAGCGCGCGCGGGACGCAGTAGGGTCCGCGATCATGGCCACGCTGGAAGGTAGCCGGCCGATGCTCGTAGAGGTCCAGGCGCTCACCAGCCCGACAGTCACGCCTGCGCCGCGCCGGACAGCCAACGGCCTCGACGTTAACCGCCTGGTCCTCGTATCCGCGGTGCTCAGCCGCCGATTGGGCCTGCCGCTCGCCTCTCAGGACATCATCGCATCGGTCGTCGGCGGGCTGCGCGTCCGCGAGCCTGCGTCGGATCTCGCCCTCGCGCTGGCGATCGTCTCGTCGCAGCGCGATAAGCCGATCGCCGGCGATATCATCGCTCTCGGCGAAATCGGCCTCTCGGGCGAGCTTCGATCGGTCTCGCAGCTCGACCGGCGGCTGGCCGAGGCCGAGCGCTTGGGCTTCACCCGCGCGATCGTGCCCGCCTCGAACGCGAACGGTGGGCCGCGGCGAGAGGGGATCAACGTCATGCCGGCGCCTACCGTGCGAGATGCGGTAAGACTGGCGTTACCCTAAATGGGACCGCTTCCCGAGGCAGTCAAGCAGTTCGTACACGAAGCGCGGGTCTGCCGCATCGCGACTGCCCGGCCGAACGGCGAGCCACATGCGATTCCCGTGTGCCCGGTGTTCGACGGCGAGGCGACAGTCTACGTCGACATCGGCTCCAAATACGCCAGCGCCGAAGGCGTGCGGGCCAGCGGGAAGGTCGCCGTCCTCATCGACTACTACGACGACGACTGGGCGCTCCTCAAAGGCGTCCTCCTTCGCTGCAACGCGGAGCCCGCCGAGGGCGAGGAGCAAGAGCGCGCGTGGGCGTTGATCCGCGAGAAGTTCCCGCAGTACCAGTCGGTGGGCTGGGAGCCGCGGCTGACCCTGGCGCTGCAGATTTACGACTGGCGGCAGTGGGGCATCACGCAGCCGCCGAAGTATGAGTCCGAATAAGAGAAGGCGGTCTCAAATAGATACACTTAGCAGCTTGGCCGCGTTTTCGAGAAGGATCTTCCTGCGCACGTCCTCAGCGAACCCTAGCCCGTCAAAATCGCGAAGCCAGCGTTCAGGGTTGATGACGGGATAGTCCGAGCCGAACAGCACCTTGTCCTGTATCAGCGTCTTCGCGTACTGGACGAGCGACGGCTGAAAGTACTTGGGCGACCAGCCTGATAGGTCCATGTAGACGTTCGGCTTGTGCACGAGCATCGCCAACTGTTCTTCCTGCCATGGCCAGGACGGGTGCGCCATGATGATCCTGAGGTCCGGAAAATCGGCCGCGACGTCATCGACATATGGGATTGGCCGGCTGAACTTCAACTTGATACCGCCGCCGCCCGGCCGCCCTGCACCTACCCCGGTCGTGCCCGTGTGAAATAGGACGACGAGACCGAGTTCCTGTGCGGTGCCCCAAAGGGGGTAGAAGCGCTCGTCGTTCGCGTAGAACTGTTGCATGTTCGGCATGAATTTCAGGCCACGCAGCCCCAGCTCCGCGCAGCGCTGCGACTCCTTGACGGCCGCCCTTCCCTTCCACGGGTCGACGCTGCCGAACCCGATGAACTGCTTTGGATGCTGTTCCATCAGCCCGGCAAAGTAGTCGTTTGGCGTGGGCGGCCGGCCTGTCGCGGTCTCGGAATCGATATCGAAGACGACGGCCATCATGTCCAGCGAGGCGTAGTACTCCGCCACTTCTTGAGCGGACGCCGGTGGGGGGCCGGTCCGGAAATACTGCTGCGCCTCCTTCGAAGACGTCAGGGACTCCCCGCTCGGATTCGGCGGGTGCACGTGGACATCGATCGCTCTGGTCAAGTAGTCGGCTCTTACGCTAAAATTCGAGCTTCCGGTGCCGAAGGACGATTCCCTCGAGTAAGCCCAGCGCGGCGAACAGCATGAGGAGCGAGCTACCCCCTTGGCTCACAAACGGCAAGGGGATGCCGGTCACCGGCACGATGCGAATATTGACTGCGATGTTGATGAACACCTGGAACAGGATCATCATCACGATGCCGGTCGCAATCAGCCGCCCGAACTGATCGCTCGAGATCGAAGCCGCGCGGATTCCGCGGAACAAGAGCAAGGTAAAGAGCGCGAGAAGCACGATCGCTCCCACCAGGCCCAGCTCCTCACCGAGGACGGAGAATATGTAGTCCGTCGTCGAAGTCTGGAGAAACCCAAGCTGATTTTGGGAGCCCTGAGTGAGACCCTTCCCGAGAATGCCACCGGAGCCGATGCCAATCTCGCCCTGCAAGATATTAAAGCCACCGCCGAGTGGGTCTGAGTTCGGGTCGAAGAACAGCCTGATTCGCTCTCGCTGATACTCTCCCAGGACCACGAGCATACCGAAAGGGACCAGCGAGAACGCGATACCACCGAGCGCCAGGACGTGCCGCAGCGGGACGCCGGCCATCAGGACCATGCCCACCCAGACGGCGCCGAAGACCATGGCTGATCCCATGTCTGGTTCTGCTAGGACCAGCGCCGCCGGCACTGCCGCCATCGCTAGCGAGATCAGGAAGACCCTGGTTTCCCGTATGTGCGCCTGGCGGTCTGCAAGATAGCGGGCAAGGGCGATGATGACAAAGAGCTTCGCTATCTCGGACGCCTGTATCTGCTGACCGGCAAAAGTGAACCAGCGTCGCGACCCGAACGCGGAATCACCGATGAAGATTACGGCCACGAGCATAAGCACGGCCAGCGCATAGAGACCCACCGCCATCTGACCGAATACGCGGTAGTCCAGCCAGGCAACAGCAAACATGACGCACAGCCCGAATATGGCAAACATCAGCTGCTTGGTGAGGGGGTGGGCTAAATTCACACCGCCCGGGTGTTCGCTCAATTGCGCGCTATAGATCAGCAAAGCGCCGTACGCTACAAGGGCCGTTGCAAACAGGAGGAGCAGAAAGTCAAAATGCCGGGCGGCCCTACTGTCAATCATGGGCGGTTTACCTGCTGGGCCAGCTTCGGCGCGTTGAAGTAGTAATCGAGGATCTTGGCTGCCGCCGGCGAAGCGTCGTTTCCGCCGCTCCCCCGCTGTACAAATACGACGATCGCGATCTGAGGGTCGTTGTAGGGAGCGAAGCCGACGAACCAACCGTGTGTTGCGTACTTCCCGTTGGACAGTCGCGGCCCGAATTCTGCGGTGCCGGTCTTGCCCGCAACGTCGACGCCTGGGATCGCCGCGTTCTTCGCAACGCCTTTCGTCACAGACTGCCGCATAGCGGCGCGCAATGTGCCAAGGTTCTCTGCACTGACAGGGACATTCCTGCGTACACTCTTCTCAGTCGCCTGCAACACGTTCCCGCGACTGTCCTGGAAGTCCTTGACGATTCGGGGGGTCAACAATTCGCCGCCGTTGGCGACCGCCGAGATTGCCGTGAGAACTTGAAGAGGAGTCGCCGCGACGTAGCCTTGCCCAATGCCGTAGTTGTAGGTGTCGCCCAGCGTCCATGGCTCGCCGATCGTCTCCTGTTTCCAGGCGGCATCCGGGACGAGCCCCGAGGACTCACCTGGAAGATCGACACCCGTTGGCTCGCCGAAGCCGAACGCCCGTGCGTATTGCGCGACCTTGTCCTCACCGAGCCCGCGGAACCCTTCGTCCGCCTTTCCGCCGGCGAGATAGTAGAAGTAGACGTTCGAGGACATCGCGATGCCGCCGTAGAAATCCAGTGGCCCCAGAGAGGCCCAGTCCGGGTAGACGTACACCACGTTGGGATCGAACTCATTTTCGACAGTGATATAGCCGCGGCTCGTAATCGTTGTCCAGGGCGCAGCGACTCCTTCTTGGAGCGCGCCGGCGCCGACGATGGTCTTGAAGGTACTTCCGGGAGGATACCTGTCGGCGACGAGATGATTCACGAGCGGTTTTCCGGGTGAATCGACCAGCGCCGCTAGGTCCTGGTCTGATATTGGCCCAGAAAAGACGTTGCTGTCGAAGCCCGGCCACGAAACCATGGCAAGCAGCTCGCCAGTCTTGACGTCCATTACGGCCGCCGCCGCGTTGTCGGAACCTGCCGCATATTCGTTCAAGACTTCGGCGGTCTTGCGTTGCAGGTCCACATCTATGCTCAATTGCAGGTTTGACCCGTCGATGGGACGGCGTTCCGAGATCACCTTTAGCTCTCGACCTGTGGAGTCAACTTCGATCAGCTTTTTGCCGGGCTTCCCTCTCAACGCCGACTCGTAGCTCGATTCGACTCCGCTTTTGCCGATAAAGTCTCGGAGCAAGTAGTCCTTATCCTGAAGCTCCGCGTACTCTTCCGGCGAGATGGGACCGACATAACCGAGAACGTGCGAAAGCAGGGAACCGGAGAGGTAGCGTCTTGAGGGCTCCGTGATTACTTGGAGGCCGGCGGCATGGGGGGCAAGCTCCCGGAGTACGAGTGCGGTATCGTGGTCGATATCCTGTTTGATAACCACTGGGGTGAACTCCCCCCGCGCTGTTACGCCCTCGCGCACTTTCTTGTCGATCTCCTCAACTGGGACACCCGTTACGCCGGACAGAAGCCGGTAAACGCTCGCCTCGCCACGTTCGGGAAGGTCGCCGGGCATGATTGCGGCCGAGAATCGAGCGGAGTTTTCGACAAGAGGTTGTCCGTTGCGGTCGCTAATCAGCCCGCGAGCCGCGGGTAGCGGCACCTCGCGCAGGGCATTGATTTCGGCCCGTTCTTTAAACTCCGATCCCCGTAGTACTTGGAGGTTGACAAGCTGAAGAATAAGCGCGCCGAACATTAAGATGATCAGCGCGCGAAGTATGGCGAACGCCGCCGGACTGCCGCGGGTCCGGTCTCGTTCAACCTTGGGCTTGGCGCTTCGCCAGCGTCTGCGCTCCCTAAAGAGTCCCATCAACTCCTTCGTGCGCCATTACAACGGCGAGGTCAGTCTTCGCGTTCCGATTGCGCCGAGCCTCCGCTGGGCGCTCAATATGTGAACAGGCAGGTAGACGAGAGGTGTGAAGAGCGCATTGACCAGGCACCCCGGGAGTACGACCCGCACTATCGAATCGCTCCAGACCATCGACTGTCCCGTCCCGGCGAGCACGATCATGTTGATGATACCGTATCCGAGGCTACCCAACGCAACCACAGCAATAGTAGGCAAGAATTCAGTATCCACCGCTCTGATCCGTGTGGCCGCAGCCAGAAGCACGATCGGCGTCAGGGCCAATATAGACATGCCGAGAGGATCGCTCGTCGCGAGGTCTTTGATAAGGCCAGCCAGTGGCGCAACTATAGCCGCTTCTTCGTGGCCGCGGACGACTGCCCAAGCGGCGACGAAGACCAGAACAAAGTCCGGCGTCACGCCGAGTATTTCAATGTACGGCATGACAGACACATGGAGTACAGCTAAGAGCTCGGCCACACCAACTGCGATTACGTACTTCACTGGGGTGATAGCCTTGCCGGTTTGAAGCTAAGGAGCACAAGCACAGTATCGAGCGTGGATAGATTCGCGGCGGGCTTCAGCGTCGCCTTTGTAAACGGCGACTGTGGTCGCTGTTCCACGCCCTGAACACTGCCAATAAGTAATTCACGCGGGTAGTTGCCGCCAAGACCGGAGGTTGTGACAAGGCTGCCCTCCGCCAGTGACGTATCGGGAGGCAGAAGGTCCAGGATCAGCTCGTGTTTAAGGTCGCCCTCTGCGACTCCGCGTACGGGAGTAGGCATGGGGGTCGGCGAGGGAGGCGGAGGCGCCCCCGTGGGCGCAGGGGACGAAGTGGGTGGCGCTGGCGTTGGCGCGGCGGGCGTGGTCGTCACATCGGGCGTGGGCGTGGGTGCGCCCGCTTGCGGCTGCGCTGCCCCGGGGATTACTTGAGCGTTTACGCTGCTGTCTGGGTCCGTAACGAGCTGGACCCAGGAGAAATCGTTGAACGCGCGGGAAACCGTCCCGACGAGGCTGCCGCTGCGTGAGAGTACGACCATACCTTCGTCAAGACCGTCCTTCGACCCGCGATCAATGGCGATCATCCGCTTGAGCCCAGAAGTGTCCTCCGACATCACATTTGCCACCAAGAGTTGGTCCTCAGGCCGCGCTTGCTTGACCTTTAGGGCGTCTTCAAGCTCGCGTACGCGCTGCTCCGCGTTTTGTTGCGAGGCAACTGCGTTCTGAAGCTTTTCGATCTGATCTCGCAGGTCTTTGTTCTCGCGGACGATATCTCCCCTGTCGGTGATGCCCTTGAAGAAGTCGTCCACCGGCCTCGCCGCATTGCGTAGACGCGACGCAAGTGGCGTTGTGGCCGTCAACGAGAGGTTCTGGACCGGATCGAGCGCTCGTCTTTCGGAAAAGACGATGCCGACGAGGCTAATTACGGTAACTGCCGCGAGCCACCAGACTAGACGCATCGTGCTCTTCTGGGTCTGCCCCAGCTCCCGCTCGTCAACAACCGGTGGCGCGCCCCCTGCCTACCCCTAGCGCGGCGCCTTTCTAGTGTTGAGCCGCGCTTGCAGCTTTTGGAGGATCGCCGCCTCCTCGAGCACTTCGGCTGCGCCCCGCACAACACACGTTAGCGGCTCTTCCGCCACGTATACCGGAAAGCGCGTCTCCTGCGCGAGCCTTCGGTCAAGCCCCCTCAAAAGAGCACCTCCCCCGGCCAGGATTATGCCAGTGCTCATGATATCGGCGACGAGCTCGGGCGGCGTAATCTCGATGGTCTGCCGCACAGACTCGACGATTGCGTTGACTGAGCTGGAGAGCGCGTCTCGAATCTCCACACTGCTCACCTCGACCGCCTTTGGCAGGCCTGTCGCCAGATCGCGGCCCTTCAGCTCTATTGTGATTTCACGCTCCAGCGGGTACGCTGAGCCGGCCTCGATTTTTACCTCTTCCGCCGTGCGTTCGCCGATAAGCATATTGTGGACCTGGCGGGCATAGGACACGATTTCGGCGTCCATCTCGTCGCCGGCCGTGCGGATCGATGTGGCGACCACGATCCCGCCCATAGAAATGACAGCCACTTCAGTGGTCCCGCCGCCGATATCGACGATCATCGAGCCGCCGGGTTCCATCACGGGGAGCCCGGCGCCGATTGCCGCCGCCATCGGCTCCTCGACGAGATACGCGTTGCGCGCTCCGGCGTTGAGGGCCGCGTCGTGTACTGCCCTCTTCTCGACCTCCGTCACGCCGGAAGGGATCCCAACAGAAACACGCGGCCTGGGCAGGCCGAAGCCGAAGTGGTCATGTACCGAGCGAATGAAGTAGTGGAGCATCTTCTCGGTCACGCTGAAGTCGGAAATGACGCCGTCTCGAAGCGGCCGAACGGCAACGATATCTGCCGGAGTGCGGCCGACCATGCGCTTCGCCTCTACACCAATCGCCAGTATCTTCTTGTTTATGCGGTCGATGGCGACGACCGAGGGCTCATCGATGACGATCCCTCGTCCCTTAACCATCACCAAGGTGTTAGCCGTTCCCAGGTCTATGGCTATGTCATGAGAAAATATGCCGAGGACGGCGTTGAACGGATTTAGGGGCAATCTCGCCTCCCGGTCATTACACCTACCTCTCCGGCAGGCGGATAGACTAGCGCATTATACCTAACGTGTAGCAAGCCTTGCAAAAGTAGGGCGCTAGGGTGGAGACGGCGAACCACTGCAAGCTGCACCCCACAGACCGCGCTTTCCCTCGCGAGCTTGGGCTTGCAGCGACACGAACACGCCTGAATAGCGAACATCCGGCGGATAAGTTGCCGCGAGCGCGTAGCCTTCTTCTACCAGTGCCTCGTTGACCATTTGGTCCTCGACCCAAACATAGCGCAGCAGCCGCCCGAATGAATCGGTCTCCGATACGTCCTTTTCGAGCCCAACCGTCCTCCCTTCGACGAGCTGGCGGTTCCGCTCGCTCGCCTCTGCACCGAAGCACCCCACCGGGCGCCTGGGGTCGACGGTTTCGGGCGTATCGATGCCGATGTACCGCAATCGGTAATCCTTGCCCCCCAATTCCACGTGGATAGTGTCCCCGTCTACAACGCGAGTGACTCTTGCTGGAACGAGGCCGGGACGTACGTATGGGGTCGCCGTGCGGATCACCAGTGGTGGAGTGGATGTCGCCGGGGACTTGGACTCGGTTACATTCGCCTCCCCGGCACAGCCAACAGCGACCAACGTCAGGCCCGTCAATAGAACCATGCGAACGGGCATGGAGACGGGGCTCGCGCCTGCCGAAACGTTAAGCGGCATTCACGCCGTGCTCGCGAAGGAGACGCAGGAAGGAGTCCTCGTCCAGGACGGTGATGCCGTAGTTTTGCGCCTTCTGGAGCTTGGAGCCTGGGTCTGCCCCAGCGACGAGGTACGCTGTTTTGCGCGTGACGCTGCTGCCCGCATCCGCCCCAAGCGAGGCGACCAGCGATTCGGCCTTGCCGCGGGGCATAGAGCCGAGCGTGCCCGTGAAGACAAATGATTGTCCCGTCAGCGGGCCTTCCACGCGCTTGGGCCGCTTGTATTCGAAGTTGACGCCAGCCTTTCTGAGCTTCTCGATGATTGCCCTTTTCTGCTGGTCCCGGAAGTAGGCGTGGATGCTATCTGCGATCTTGGGGCCGATGCCCTCGACGTCGCGGATGTCTTCTGCGCTGGCCTCCGTGAGGGCGTCGAGGTGGTGAAAGTGGGCGGCGAGCAGCTGGGCGACCTCGCCACCAACATGGCGAATGCCGAGCGCGAAGAGGAGGCGGTCGAGGCTGCGGCCCTTCGAGGCCGCGATGTTCTTGAGGATTTTGTCCGCGAGAATCGAACCCATGCGCTCCAGGGCGACGAGTTGCTCCTGGTTCAGATAGTAAATGTCAGCCGGGTCCTTGATGAGGCCCCGGTCGAGCAGAATCGAGAGCCAGCGCTCGCCCAAACCTTCCATGTCCATGACGCCGGCGAAATGGCCGATCCAGCGGAACATCTGCGCAGGGCACGAAATGTTGGAGCAGTAGCTCATCGCCTCACCCGGCGGGCGGACGGCCTCGCTGCCGCATACGGGGCATTTCTTCGGTATGCGGTAAGGCTTCTCCTTGCCCGTACGCTTCTCGAGGACTGGGCCGACGACCTGCGGGATAACATCGCCCGCGCGCTGGACGATCACCGTATCGCCCTCGCGGAGGTCCTTGCGCCGCACGTCGTCCTCGTTGTGGAGGGTGGCCTGCTTGACGATCACGCCCCCTACCTGCACCGGCTCGAGAATCGCGAACGGGTTGAGGCTGCCGGTGCGCCCGACGTTGACAGCGATGCGCTGGAGCTTGGTCGTCGCCTGGACGGGCGGGAACTTGTAGGCGATGGCCCAGCGCGGCTCGCGGCCGACATAGCCAAGCTCATCCCACAAGGACTTCTGGTCGATCTTTACCACCATACCGTCGATCTCATAGTCGAGGTCGTGCCGGCGGTCTTCCCACGTCCGGTAATGCGCCTCCACAGCATGAAGGTCCTTGAAGCGCTTGATCTCCGGGTTGATTCGGAAGCCCAGCCCACCGAGCCACTCTAGGGTCTCGTGGTGACTCGGCGGCACCGCTCCGTTGCCTTCGGCCCAGCCAAGCTGGTAGATCCACACATCGAGCTTGCGGGAGGCGGTGATCTGCGGGTTCTTCTGGCGTAAGGACCCCGCGGCCGCGTTTCTGGGATTCGCGGCGGGCCGCTCGCCGCGGTCGAGGAGCGTCTCGTTGAGGAGTTCGAAGGCAGATTTCGGCATGTAAACTTCGCATCGCACCTCGAATTGCTCAGGGAAGCGCTTCCCTTGCAGCTGTAGTGGGATACTTCGAATGGTCTTCAGGTTCTCGGTAATGTTGTCTCCCTGGAGACCGTTGCCGCGCGTGGCCCCCTGAGCCAGGCGGCCGTTTTCGTATACGAGCGCCACCGCGAGGCCGTCGATTTTGGGCTCGCACACCATCTCAAACTTGTCTGTCGCTGCCAGAGCAGACGCCCGTTTATGCCATGCCTGAAGCTGGCCGAAATTGAAGGCATTGGCCAGCGAAAGCATCGGCAGCCTGTGCTCGACAGGTGGAAAGCCCTCAACGAGCTGTTCGGTGACGCGCTGGGTCGGGGAGTCAGGGCTGACGAGCTCCGGGTAGTGGGCCTCAATCGCGCGCAGGCGGCGCATCAGCTCGTCGTATTCGGCGTCGCTGATCTCCGGCTCCGACTTGACGTGATAGAGGTAGTCATGCCGGGAGATCTCGAAGCGCAGCTCTTCGGCCTTTACCTTCGCGTCCTGTACGTGATTAATCCCGCAGGACATGGCGAAGTTCAGTATAACAACGGGAGCGTGGGCGGACGCGGCTTAGCGGACTCCTCTGGGGATTGGTAACAACGACACGGGCGGGCGCGTCGAATTTGGGTGAGGCTCGTTGGCATCAGCGTTGTTGCGCCCCGAGCTTAGGGATGAGGAATGGAGCCAATACGGGCGTACCGCTATTACCGCCTAAGTGAGAGCGGCGAGTTGGAGGGTTTCGCTCGCTTCAAGTGGACAGCGGGGCATCTAACAGCCAACTGCTGGCACGAACAGCCCCTCGTCGATTGCACATGCGGCATTTACGGCCTGTATAGCCCGCAGTTGGGTGTTCAACCCTTCCAAGACTATGCGATCCTGACCTCCTGCCTCTTTTACGGCCGCACGGTGATCGGGTCAGAAGGCGTCCGCTCGATGGAGGCGGATATCGAGTGGATGTGGCTCATATCCGACTTGCTAAACAGTGCATACGGCAACATCTTGTCCGATGAGACTAAAGCGAGGGTCTTCCAGGATGTCGCATACCATCTGTCGGCCAAGTACGGTGTTCGCGTGAGCGTCACAACGAGTGAGGAAGTAAAGGCACTCCCAGTGCAGGAGCCGCCGCGGGCGATTCCGGAGAAGTGTCTGGTCGGGCGGTACCAGCCGGGTACCAACTATAGGTGGCTGACGGTCAAGCCAAACTCACGCCTAGCCCGCTCGCTTGCCTACGCAATGGGGAAGGAGGACGGAATCGTGACGGCGGCTGAGTTGCGAGGGCTGCATTGCAAGGAATGGAAAGACTGCATCCACGGGGTGACGGGATGGGCGAGTTTCACGGAGCTTTCCATAAACTTCTATGGTCTATTCGAACGTGTGAAGCGGGGAATTACAAGATAAGTGAGCGGGGAATAGAACTGATGACGAAGGGAAGAGTCAAGGTCGCGGAGCGGTATTCCAACTACACGACACTGCACGGGCAGGTATTCGTTCCAATTGGGGGTGACAAGGCGGAGCAGTGGACATAGGTAAGCAGATCGTCGTCGTCGATATACCGGCACCCATTCCGGCGCCGCCGGTAAAGGCACCGCACGGCATCCCACAACGAGAGACAGAAGAGACACCCGTGCCGGTGCGGCGGACGTAATTCCAATCCTCGAACGGGGCGAACCGTAACTGGAAATTAATGTCTTCCTGAGCCGTGAGCGCCTTGGCACTGCTACCCTATACCTCGCCATGGGCATTACAGTTCGCGACGCGACCAAGGCGGACGTTCCGACTATCCTCGACATCTACAACTACGAAGTCTTACACGGTACGGCGACATTCGACATCGAACCAAAGACCCTGGCAGACCGCCTCATCTGGTTCCGCGAGACGCAACGACCCCCGCATCGTGTGATCGTGGCTGACGACGGCGCCGGGGTGGCAGGGTGGGGCTGCCTGCATCCGTTCCACACAAGAGCGGCTTATCGCTTCACTACCGAGGACTCGGTCTACATTCACCAGAACCGGCGGGGCGAAGGGATCGGCAAGTTAATCCTTGCGCGCCTGATTGAGGTGGCGCGGCTGGGCGGGTTCCACAGCATCATGGCCGGTACGTCTGAGGGGAACGAGGCCAGCGTCCGCCTCCACCAGCGCTTCGGCTTCGACGTCGTGGGAGTGCAGCGCGAGGTTGGGTACAAATTCGAGCACTGGATCGACGTGACGTGGATGCAGAAGATGCTGGAGTAGCCGGGACTCAGGACCCAGGACTCGGGATCGAGGATTCCTACAACCCGTTTTGCGCCAGATGGTTTCGAACCGCGCTGCTTCGGCATTCGGCACTCAGCGCTTCCGCGAGTGACACTCCCCTATTGGAGATCATTTCCGTTTCGGTTAGGGTGGGGCGAGAGGACCGATGATAACGCAGCAGAACAGCACTAAGGGTCCGGCGCCGAGACCTACCCGCGAGGAGGCGAACGTAGCGTCCGCTTCGAAAAACACCTTTTTTGCAAAACAAATTCAGCGCTCAACGCTGCCGGTAAGCACAAGAAGATGATGAGCCGCGCAGCCCCCATGCTAGAATCGACACGTGAAAGTCGTAATCGTCGACTTTGGGGCCGGCAATCTGCACAGCGTGTCTCGCGCGGTCGTGAACGCTGGCACGCGGCCGCTCGTCACGTCCAATCCGTCTTACCTCGACGACGCCGAGGCGGTGATCGTGCCGGGCGTCGGTGCGGCCGCGGACACAATGTCTAACCTGCGGGCGAGTGGTTTCGTCGAGCCCATCCGGGACTATATCGCTTCCGGACGGCCGTTCCTGGGCGTGTGCATGGGACAACAGGCGCTGTTCGAGGTCAGCGAAGAGGGCGGAGAGCACGAGTGCCTCGGCATTCTGCCGGGCCGTGTCGTGAGGTTCTCGAACGGCCTTAAAGTCCCCCACATGGGCTGGAACCAGGTGCGGATCGTCAAGCAGCACCCTATTTTTGAGGGTGTCGACGAGGGCTCCTACTTCTACTTCGTGCATTCGTACTACCCCCAGCCCGCTGATCCAGACGTCGTGATCGGAGAGACCGAGTACGGCGTGACATTCGCGTCGGTGATAGCCCGCGACAACATTGTCGCCACGCAGTTCCACCCCGAGAAGAGCGGGGAGGCGGGGCTGCGGATGTACGCCAACTTTCTGAAGATAGCAGCGACAGCGGGCGTGGCTTAACCGCCCCAAGCTCACTCGTTTGGAGATCATACCGGCGATCGACATTCGGGATGGGCGCTGCGTACGACTCGAACAGGGCGACTATGCACGCGAGACAGTCTTCGCGGACGATCCCGTAGCGGTCGCTCTTCGCTGGCAGGGCGCGGGCGCGCGGCGCCTGCATGTGGTGGATCTTGACGGCGCGCGCGATGGCCGGCCCCGTAACGACGATGTCGTTCGGGCGATTCTTCACGCTTCCGCGGTTCCCGTACAGGTAGGCGGCGGCATTCGCGATGTCGCGGCGGTTGAACGATATCTGGAGGCGGGCGCGGAGCGGGTCATCCTCGGCACGACGGCTGCAAAAGACCAGACGACCCTCGTGAATGCGATTGTGCTCTTCCGTGAGCGCTTGATCGTTGGCGTGGACGCCCGTGACGGCACCGTAGCCACGGAAGGCTGGACCGAGACGTCGACGATCGATGCGACCGATCTCGTTAAGCAGCTCTCAGAGATAGGAGTGGCGCGCATCATCTACACCGATATCCTCCGCGACGCGACCTTGGCCGGCCCCAATTTCGCCGCCATCCACGATCTGCTCGCGTTCATCTCCGGTCTTCCCTCGCCTACACAGATGATTGTTGCGGGCGGAGTCTCCTCGATTGAACATTTGAGGCGGCTCGCTGATTTGCCGGTCGAAGGCGCGATTATCGGAAAGGCCCTTTACACGGGCGACATAAGTCTCGCGGAAGCGATCGCCGCCGTCGGGCCTTAGCGGGCGCTCATTTAAGTGGCGCCTCTGCGGCGTCCGCCGTATACTGCGATAGGACCGCCGCGAACGGGGCGGAGGAGGTTTCACCATGGCTGCAGCCGACATCGGCATCCCTGAAGACATTCGCGATCTGGTGAAGGGCGCTATCACTGGAGTGCACCAGTTCGTCGACTCCGAGGTGCTGCCGATGGAGAACCAAATGGGGGATATGCTCGTCGACGAGAGAAAGTTCTTCGACGAGCGGGGCCGCGCTGTCCGGGAGGTCGTCGACGCCAAACGGCAGGTGCGGATGAAGTCCGCCAAGGCCGGCTACTACGCGATGTTCGCGCCTCAGAGCGTCGGCGGCGATGGGCTGGGGGTACGATCGATGGTATTTGTGGAAGAGGCGCTCTACCGCCGCTACGGCCCGGGCCGTCCACTCATCACGTGGGCAAAGGGGTTTCTCACACAGCCGACGATTGCCTCTTTCGTGGACGGACCGTCGCACATGCTCGTGTCCGTCAGCGATTCCGTTCGCAAAGATTACCTTCCGGCCATCTCTGCGGGCGAGAAGATGGTCTGTTTCGCCCTCAGCGAGGCTGATGCCGGATCCGATGTATGGGGCATCAAGACCCGCGCCAAGCGGGACGGTGACGACTGGGTGATCAACGGCAGCAAACAGTGGATCACTAACTCGCCCTACGCTGACTACGCGGTCGTATTCGCGATCACGAACGATGACTTGATAAGGGAACGCAAAGGCGGCATCAGCGCTTTCTTCGTGGAGACCGCCGCGGACGGTTACACGTTTGACGGCGTGCTCCCTGTGATGGGCCACCAGGGCGGCGACTGCGGCTCGATGTCTTTTGACAACCTGCGCGTTCCCGCGGACCGCCTGATCGGTGTCCAGGACCAGGGCTTCCAGATCGCGATGTTCGGCATCTCGGAGGGGCGCATCTCCATCAGCGCCAACTGCATCGGCATGTGCGGTTACGCGCTCGACCGCTCGCTCGAGTATGCCCAGCAGCGGATGAGCTTCGGCAAGCCAATCTCAGAATACCAGGCCATCCAGTTCATGCTCGCGGATATGGCAATCGACATTTTCACGATGAAGTACATGGTGCTTCAGACAGCGGCGCTCGTCGAGACGTTCCCGCAGACGGGCCGCCTCCCTGTGAAGGAGATTTCGATCGCGAAGGCGTACGCCGTGGAGAAGACACAAGAGTGCTACGACCGCGCAATCCAGGTCCACGGCGGCATGGGTCTCACCAACGAAATGCCGCTGAACGAGGGCTTTCGCGTCGCCCGCACCCTGCGCATTCCGGACGGGACCGGAGAGATCCAGCGACGCACGATAGCCCGCCAGATGCTCCGCGGCGATACCGTCTTCTAGGCGTTCAGCGATGTTTCCATGCTGACCAGGCGAATCATCCCGTGCTTCGACGTCGCCGACGGACGCGTGGTCAAAGGCATCAGGTTCCTGAATCTGCGGGACGCCGGCGACCCGGTCGAGCTGGCCCGCGCCTACAACGATGAGGGAGCCGACGAGCTCGTTTTTCTCGACATAAGAGCATCCCCTGAGAGACGGGATACCGCTATCGATATGGTGCGGAGCATCGCTGATGAAGTGTTCATACCGTTCACGGTCGGTGGTGGCATTCGTTCGCCTGAGGACGTTCGCCAGATGCTGGAGTCGGGCGCGGATAAGGTGGCGATAAACACGGCTGCGGTAGAAAACGCGGATCTCGTCCGAGAGGCGGCCGAGCGCTTCGGGTCTCAGTGCATCGTCGTCGCCATCGACGCCAAGCGTTCGGCAGCGGGCAGTTGGCAAGTGCACACGTACGGTGGGGTAGGAGGCGGCACGCCGGTCGAGATCGACGCCGTCGATTGGGCGGGACGGTGCGCCGACGCCGGCGCCGGCGAAATTCTGATCACGGGCATGGACGCAGACGGCACGCAAGAGGGATACGATCTCGAGCTGACGCGCGCCGTGTCAGAGGCTGTCCCCGTACCGGTGATCGCGTCGGGCGGCGCGGGAGAGCCCGAGCATATGTACGAAGCATTCGTGAAAGGCAAGGCGGACGCTGCGCTGGCGGCCAGCATCTTCCACTTTGGAACGCATAGAATCCGCGAGGTGAAGCAATATCTCGCGGAGCGCGACATTCCGGTCCGGCTTTAGCCGCGTCCGGTTGACGAAAGGTACACTAATGGCACTCAAGTACGACGACCGTGGTCTAATCCCCGCTATCATCCAGGACGACGATTCCGGCGAGGTGCTCACCCTCTTCTGGATGAACGACGAAGCTGTGCGGCAAACAGCCGAGTCCCGGCAAGTGTGGCGCTACAGCCGCGAGCACCAGAAGCTAATGCGTAAGGGCGAGACATCCGGCAATTACCTGAACGTTCGGCGAGTCCTCTACGACTGCGATGAAGACGCACTCGTCGTCCGCGTCCAGCCGACGGGCCCGGCGTGTCACACTGGGGAGCGTTCATGCTTCTATCGAGAGCTTGACGTGCCGCAGTCGGATTAATCCAGAGGCGGCGTAGCCTCGGTGCTACCTTCCGCTTCCGCGGCGACTTTCGACGCCACGCGTTCCAGCACTCCTTCCCGGTACAACACTTCCTGGAGCGCGCTTATTGCGACCTCGACCTGCGCGTCGTCAGGCTGTCGCGTCGTCAGAGATTGGAGCGCCAGGTTTGGCCACATCAGTACCCGTGTGACCGGGCTCGACTCAAAAGCGCCGCCAAAGCGGATAATTTCGTACGCTAGCGCCGCTATCAGCGGAATCAAGACGATGCGAGATAAGAGGCGAAGCCAGAGGTCTGGATCGCCCACGAGCCCAAACACGACGATACTGACAACAACAACCGTGAGCAGGAAGCTCGTTCCGCAGCGCACGTGCGCCGTCGAATAGCGCTGCGCCACCCGTGGCTCGAGAGGATCTCCGTTTTCGAGCGCGTGGATGGTTTTGTGTTCGGCCCCGTGATAAGCGTAGATACGCCGGACGTCCGGCAGCAGTCCGATTGCCGCCATGTATCCAACTACGACACCGAGCCTGATCGCGCCCTCTATCAGGATGACAAGCCAATGGCTGTGCACCAGGCTCTCGAGCCAGTCCGCCAGAAGTAATGGTCCGGCAAAGAAGATCACGGCGATCAACGCCAGCGAGGCGAAGGCCGTAGCCCACAGGGCGCGTGAGTTGATCTCGTTGTCCTCCTGACCCATCGCCACGTTCGATGAGAACACGAGGCCTCGGATGCCGAGCGCCAGCGTCTCCCACATGACGATCACGCCCCTTACGAGTGGTAGCCGGCGCAACGGGCCCGTGTAAGCGCCACCCAGCGTCTGCCCGCGCACGATGATCTTGCCGTTCGGCTTACGACACGCGATAGCCATGCTGCTGGGACCGCGGATCATCACGCCCTCGATGACCGCTTGGCCTCCGTAGTAGATCCGCCGTTCAGCCATTTCGCACCGGTTTACAAGAATCGGGCCGGAGATGGCCCCGGCCCGAAATCGTGACCTGTTCCTGCGTTCCTACTTCATGCCGTAGCGGCGCTTGAAGCGCTCCACTCGGCCGGCAGTATCGACGATTCGATGCTCGCCGGTGAAGAACGGGTGGCAGTTGCTGCAGACCTCCACGCGCAGATCCGGTTTTGTGGCGCGCGTCTCCCACGTAGTGCCACAGGAAGCACAATGCACGGTGGCCTGCACGTACTCTGGATGAATTTTTGCCTTCATTATTCCTTACTCGCTCGGGACGATACTAACTTTCTTTCGCCCCTCTTTATTATACGGCGCGAACTTCACCTTGCCTTCGGTGATGGCGAAAATGGTGTGGTCGCGGCCCATCCCCACGTTTACACCAGGGTGCACGCGTGTGCCGCGCTGCCGCACGATGATAGTGCCGGCCACAACCAATTCTCCGTCGAAGCGCTTCACACCAAGTCGCTTGGATTGGGAATCGCGCCCGTTTTTCGCGCTACCGCCACTTTTCTTGTGTGCCATGTCGGCCTATTCTCCACTCTCTCGTTTCTGAGG
>Ga0209056_10001264_pt1 | contig 27673 bp, 20 predicted proteins | sample GraSoiAngelo_114_FD_185876 | JGI IMG/M metagenome (GOLD analysis project Ga0209056, IMG submission 185876) | Grasslands soil microbial communities from the Angelo Coastal Reserve, California, USA - 14_0903_13_40cm (SPAdes) (version 2) | ecosystem: Environmental > Terrestrial > Soil > Grasslands... | reverse complement strand
TCATCATCCCTTCGTTGCTATGAGAAGATATGACCGCAAATGACTTAGTCTTTTCACCATGCGGTCCCGAAGAAATGGAACTCGCTCGCCCCGGTCTGGAACGGGCTCCGCCAGTTCGTACCGCCCGCGGCAGGGCGCTTATCGTTTCTGATACTCTCGCCGTGGCCTTTATCGATGCCCATCCTCGTGCTCGGACTCCTCATGGCCGGCTCCCGGAGGCGGCCCCTCCCCGCTTGGACGCTACCCCGAGGTCCGAGGCGCAAGCTGCCGAAACGGGCCCGCGCCCTTCGCACCGCGTGGATCTTGTTCCTCGTGATCGGAGCGCCGCTGGGCTTTATGGCGGCCCTCGGGCCGATGGCCTATGCCGGGATCTACATCGACCCGCTTCGGCAGTTCTGGCAACCGTGGCCTCCTGACATCGTGAAAGGCATCGGCGGCGTCGTGGGATTCGCCGTGACCCTTGGATACGTCATGTATCGGAAGGGTCGATACACGGGATTCGATCGGGGGGCCGTCGCGGAGAGGGCGTCGACTCGCAATCAGCTTGAGGGTCGGATCCCTGTGGCAGCCCTCGCTGCTGCTCCGGAAACTTCCACCCGTGCACTGAACCCGCCGCCACCTCCCTAAATGCCGCCACGGATTCCGCACCAAAGGATCCGGTAAGCGACAGCGGATTTGGAAGCGCTCGAAGATCTCAGTCAGAGCCCGCGTCCTCGGTCTCGTTCTCGTTGTCCTCGCCGGTATGGCCGGACCGCTCCTCGGCCCACGGCGGCATCTCGCCGGTCCGGAGCACGATCGCGTTCCCGCCGTTGACCCAGACCGTGAACGCCTGGATCTCGTGGCCGTCGTCGAGCACGCCCTCGACCTTGAGGGTGTCATTCACATGGATCGTCGTGAACTTCTGCTCGGCCCACCACCACGGAGGCGCAAGCTCGACGCTGTAATTCGTCCCGTTCGCCGCCGTCAGCGTCAGTTCCACACTCTCATTGAAATGCGGATTCCAATCCACCGCGGTCACGGTGCCTTCGACCGTCACCAGGTTCTCCGGCGACTCGGAGTCCATCGCATGGATGGCGACTCCGGCACCGACCGAGGTCACGAGGGCCATCGCGAGAATCGCATACAGAGCGTTCGACATTTCACTCCTCGGTTCCGCTCCAGGCTCGGCGGCGGGTTAAGGGTTGTTGAACGCTCGTCGAAATGAGAACCATCGGAGGCTCGGCGCGTCACGCCTCGATACAGCGCGCCACATCGGACCTCGCCGTCGGACTCACCGGGGGCATCGACTCGATTACCTCGCGCCAAACCGCGGGATGCTCGGGATCGGACGATGCCTCAGGTTGACGCTCCGGGCCGGCGTCCCCGCGTTAGGGCCGAGGCCAGGAGAGCCACCACTCGTCGAAAGATCTCGTCCGAGACGCGGCCCACTAGGGTGTGGACGAGGGCGCGATGGATCGTGAAGAGCTTCATGGGACGGACCTCGCTTCGCCTCGGCAACCGACCCTCGGCCATCTCGCGATCGTCCAACGGAATCGCATCGCGGCGTCGGGAAATCTTCGAAGTCACGCCGCAGACGATGAGATCCTCGCCGTGGACGATGAGCACGAGGGCGGGACGACGTTTGATGGCGGAAAGGTCGGTGAACGGGAACGAGACGGTGACCAGGGAGCCCGGGCGGAGAGCCAATCGAACCTCGCCTCACACGCCGTCCCAGACATCGTCCTCCGAGTTCTCCCACAAGCTCCTCAGCGCGTCTTCCGTGGCGCGAAGAAGCGGGGCGAACTCGTCGTTCAGGATCCCTTCGACGTCGTCCTTCTTGCGGAGCACGAGGGTGTCTCCGGATTCGAGAAGCACAAGGTCCGTATCCCGATCGAGTCTGTGCCTTGTACGAACTTCCTTCGGAATCACAATCTGGCCCTTACTCGACATTTTCACGACATGCACAGGCTTGTAAGGCGGGGCTTACTGCTTAAATCTTGCCCTGAGCGACGTGAAAGCGGATGCGAACGGCCACACCGCACCACGCCGAGCTTTAATATCGAAGCCAGTTCATCCCTCCGGAGAAACGCGGAGGAGTGCGCGATCGAGCGTTCTGAACGGACGACCTTCAGCATGCGAGCCGCGGTACTCGTCCTCGTCGGCGCTCTCCTTGTCCTGGTGCTCGGCCTCTCGGCGCCGGGCGTCCGAGCCGCGGGGCCCACTCTGACAATCATCTCTCCCGCGGACCATGCGGTCATCGGGAACGGGACCCCTGTCGCAGTGATTTTCGTCGTGTCCGACTTCAATCTCACGCCGCCCGGGACCGGTGGGCCGTCGCCGACGGAAGGCCATGTGGACGTCTACGTGGACGGGCTGCTCACGATGGCCACGAGCCAGGAGACCATCGAGCTCCCGCTCGCATCGGGCACGTACGCGATCCTCTTGCGACTCGTCGCGGACAACGGGACCTCGCTGAACCCGGATGTGACGTCCTCGATCTCCGTCACGGTGACGCAAGGGCCTGCGGTCGGAACGCCCCGAATCGAGATCAGCTACGTCGAGATCATCTATCCAACCCCGGGACTGGTTCTGGGTCGCGACGTCACGATCTCCTTCCGGGTAACGGACTTCGCGCTCGTGCCCCCGGGACGCGGCGAGCCCGTCCCGAACGAGGGCCATGTCGCCGTGTTCTTGGACGATGTCTACGTCATGGCCGTGACGGCCTTCCGACCCATCCCCTTCTCCGACCTCGTCGACGGAAAGCACACCGTCACGGTCCAGCTGGTGGACGACGCTGGCCGTCCGTTGACCCCGGACGCGTCCGACTCGGTCACATTCCAGATCCAGTTTGCCGCGATCGTCGACATCAACCCGTATCTCCAGATCGCGCAAATCATCTTGGCGGTCGCGATCGTCTTCGTGTTGTTCTACCGAGGCTGGGGCCGCAACCTGCTCGCGACGCTCTCGGGCCGAGTCCGGAGGAAGAACGCGTGAGGCCGCCGAAGCCAGATGAGATGTCCGATCCACTGGCGCGTCGGCGTTCGATCCCGCTCGCGCTCTTCGCATTCGCCATCCTGCTGGTCGTTTCGATTTCGAGCTCGCCGGCGGCTGCGGTGGCGCCGTCCCTGACGATCGTCTCGCCGACCGAAGGAGCCGTGATCGCGAACGGCACTCCCGTCCTCGTCCAATTCCAGGTGTCGAACTTCGCATTTGTCCAGCCGGGACGGGTGGGACAAATCGGGTCCCCGAACGAAGGTCACGCCAACGTCTTCCTCGACGCACAGCTCGTACGGCTCCTCACCGACGTCGAGCCGTTCTCACTCTCCCTGATCTCCGGACCCCATACGATCCAGATCCAGCTCGTCGCGGACAACGGCACCACGCTGAACCCGGACGTCAGCGCGTCCGTCCGCGTCGTGACGACCCTGGGCCCGGGAGGGGGAGTCCCCCGTATCACGATCCTTTCCCCGACGCGGCTCGAATCGACGGGTCATGGAATCTACGTATCGTACCGGATCGAGAATTTCACGTTGGTGGAGCCGCGAGGCCAACCGAACGCACCGGGCGAGGGTCACGTGCAGCTTCTCGTCGAGGGCGTCGTCGTGATGGAGGTGATTCAGTACGAGCCGGTCCTCCTCGTATCGTTGCCGGAAGGAGACGTCACCATCTCGGCGCGTCTCGTGAACAACGACAACACCACCCTGACCCCCGATGCGCGAGCTGACGTGCCAATCCACGTGGTCGCGTCGTCCTCCGTGAGCTTGCCGCTCGTCTCCAACGGCGGAGTCGCGCTTCTCCTGGCCTTCATCCTGGTCGTCCTGATCCTGCGCCGCCGGAAGGTCGTGGCCCGGCCCCCGAACAATCGCGGGGGGAGTCCTTAACGTGAACGCGCGAATCGTCGCCTTGCTCCTCGCGACGGTCGGGGCGCTCGTCGTCTCGGGAATCGCTTCGCCTAGCGTCCGCGCGGCTCCGGCTCCCACCCTGTCGATCGTCTTGCCGAGTCTGAATACGGTGATTGGCAACGGCAGTCCGGTCGTGGTCGTCTTTGAGGTGACGAACTTCAATCTCACGGATCCGGGGAACGGAACGTCCTCACCGGACTCCGGCCACGTCGACATCTTCGTGGACGGTGGGTGGACCGCGAAGGCGAGCGTCAACACGATCGTCCTCGCGCTTCCCTCGGGGCCGCACACGATCCGGTTGCAGTTGGTCATGGACAACGGGTCCGCCCTGAACCCGGACGTCACGGCGTCTGTCGCGGTAATGGTGACACAGGGACCCGCGGGCGGCACGCCGGGCCTTTCGATCTTCTACCCTCGCGAAGGCGCACTCCTCGGGACCGATTCGACGATCTCCTTCCGGGTCACGAATTTCGTCGTGGTCGCGCCGGGCGGACCCACGGGCGTCCCGAACGAAGGCCATGTCCGCGTGCTCCTCGATGGCGCGTACTATGCGGACCTAACGGACGTTGCACCGTTGCATCTGAACCTGAAAGACGGTCTCCACAACGTCACGCTTCAACTCGTCGACAACGCCGGCAGTCCGCTGAATCCAGATGTCGCGGTCAGCCTTCACATCACGGTGCAGGCGCTCGTCGGAAGGGTCACCCCATTCGATGCGACCCCGTTCTTGGCCCTTGCAAACCTGCTAATCGGGCTTGGGATCCTCGCGGCAATCTACCGCAAGCTGGAGGCCCGCTGATCGTGCGCGCGCCCATGCGACCCTCACACAGCCGCTCCTCGGACGGTCGAGCCGCAATGCCCGGGTTGTGCCTGCTCCTCGGAATCTTCCTGTTCGCCGTCACGAGTCCACCGGCTGCGGCAGCGGGGCCATCGCTGTCGATCCTCACGCCGGCGAACGACCAGGTCGTCGGCAATGGCACGCCGGTGATCGTCAGCTTCGCGGTGGCCAACTTCGTCCTCGTGCAGCCCGGTCGCGTCGGTCAGGTCGGTACTCCGACCGAAGGGCATGTGGACCTGTACGTGGACGGCGTTTACTCCCGGCTTCTCACACGAGTCGAGCCCGTCTCGCTCCCGCTCGAGTCAGGGCCACACACGATTCGGCTGCAGCTCGTCCAGGACAACGGGACGCCCCTCAATCCCGACGTCTCCGCATCCGTGAGGGTCGTCGCGACCCATGGCCCCGCGGCTGGCACGCCGACGATCGCGATCGTGTCCCCGAAACCGGGTCCGACCATTTCCCACGACCTGTACTTTGCAATCGAAGTCACGAACTTCACGCTCGTGGACGCAACCGGCCAACCGAACGCTCCGAACGAAGGCCACATTCAGCTGCTCTTGAACGGAGTGCTGCACCAGGAGCCGCGCGCCTACGATCTCGGATTCATCGTCGACATGCCCGACGGGAACAGCACGGTCATCGCGCGACTGGTGAACAACGACAATACCCCGTTGAACCCCGACGCGTCGGCGAGCGTGACGGTCCGGATCCTGGGCGCCGCGGACCCGACCGCATCCGAACAGGTGACGGCGGGGGTGACACTCATCCTCGCGGTCATTTTGCTCGTCTTGCTCCTCCGGAGGCGAAAGGCGGCCGGGCGGTTCGCCCCGCCGAACGTAGAGCCCTAGACCCGCCCCGGAAACATATATGATAAATAGAACGCCGGTTCTCGTGCATCCGAATGGGCCATCGATTGTTCGGGGACTCAGCGACCGCTTCCGGGGTGAGATGGCTCCTGATCGCGCTCCTGCTGGCCGCCGTCGGGGACTTGGTCTTGGACGTGCCGTACTATTTCGGTACGGTCATCCCGGGCCTCGCCGCGCTGTCGGGCCGGTCGTCCTATCGGCTCTACGCATCCGTGCTCAGCGTCGCGCTACCGACGGTCATGGGCCCGATCGGATTCGTGGGCATCCTCCGGATCGAACGAGGCCGCGGATGGACCCGCGAGTGGCGAGGGGAGCGGGCTCGGCCCGCGTTGTTTGTCGCGGCCGCGGCCGCCGCTTTCCTCTTCGGTTCCGGGGTCGTCTTGGCCTTAACCCGAGACCCCATTGAAGTCATCTGGAATTCGGTTCGGATGACCGCTCGGTTCGTCATCGTCCTTGCCGGAGGCGTCTATCTGCTCGAGACGTCGGCGCGAATCGACCCGGGATCACGGAGCGGGCTCGCAACGACCGCGTTCGTCGTCGGCACGTTCGCCGGGGGCGTCCGGATGCTGATTGCGACCTACAACGGATTGGTCGCCTCCACCGTTCCCGCCGACTTCGTGCGGGGGCAGGTCGAACCGCTTCTCGCCCCTGCGGCGTTCGTACTTGCGGTGCTTTCGCTCTTCGGTTGGGTCGTGGTCTATGACCGAATTCGCGGCGGGTTGGCCCGGATGCGGGCCGAAGGGATGCCGCAAACGCCGTTGCCTTTCAGCTCTCGCTCGGACGGGCCTCCGGTTGGCTCGGAAGCCTCCTTCGAGAGAGCGACCAACCGACCCCCAGTGCCAGGATCCCTCCCAGGATCCACGCCAATGGGAGCCAATCGGGGTTCACCCGAAGGACCAAACCGACCACCAGGAACGCAAGAGTCGAAAGACCAAGCGCGCTCCCCATCACAATGAGGGCCATCGGGCGCCGATCGACGTTGAACTGCGCCTTGTAGAGCTGGATCCCGGCCTTCGGAAGCGTTGCAAGTAGGAACAGTTGCAAGGCGAGTCCGTGGTTTCCGTACGTGGTCCCACCGACAATCGTCATGCCGATTTGGGCGAGCACCACGCCCAGCGCGACCATGGGGACCAGGACCGCCAGCAGGAGGCGGCGCATGCTCGAAGTCAACGAGGACGGCAGGTAGTCGCGGATCGAACCGTGGGCGAACAGAGACTTCGACACCGACTCCGGGACGTAGTTCAGGACCTCCGCGAGTTGCAAGGCGATGAAGAAGTAGGCGACGGGACTCGCCCCGACGAAAATCAACAGGATCGAGGGCCCGAGGCGGCTGGGGAGGGAGTACATCAGACCGTGGATCCAATTCCCGGCGGAGAGTGAGGCGAGCTCGCGGAAGCGCGTGGGGACCCCTTTCTCATTCCGCGCCGGCCAGACCCGTTGGACGAGGAAGAAGCTCACGATGGTAATGGCGAGCAGGGGCAGCGTGTACGATCCAAAGAGGCCGACGACACCCGCCCCCGCGAGGGCGAACACGAGGGCGATTTTGACGAGGCCATAGGCGACCGCGCGGTACGCGAGGTACTCGCTTTTCCGTGCCGCCAGGATCGAGCCGTCCGTGATCTGGAAACAGGTCTGGGACGTGGTGAGCGCGACGCTCAGCGCGACGAGGACGGCGAACGCCTTGTCGGCCTCCGCATCATTGCTTAGATGGAGGACCGTCGTGGACAATGCGAGTCCCACGATTGCAGAGAGGACCCCGCCAACGAGGAGAACCTGCCACATCAGGGCGCGGGGTCGATCGACTCGGGCCGCGAAGCGGACGAGTCCGTTGTCCAGCCCCAGAATTCCGATCGACGTGGCCAGGGATGAAAGAGATACGAGAGCCCCCGCGGTTCCCACCGCGGTCGAGGTGAAGAGATGCGCCGCGAGGGCCCAGAACGCGAAGCCCAGGATGGAATTCGCGATGCTCCCAGCGAACACCCATCCCCCTTGCTGTCGAACCAGTTCCGACTCGGACATCGGTTCGGTTCGGAGGACCGGTCTCATCCAGGGGAATTCCCAGTCCTCGATCACGCCCACGGACGGATAGCATTGAGGATGAGCCGATAAGAGTTTCGCGCAACCTGCAATCGTCGGCCGGCGCCGAGTCGCACCCGCGGTGCTTCGTGTGGATAGACGATTCCGACCCATTCGACGGGCGTTCCCAAACCGATAAATAGTGTGCCCAAGTCTCGGAGTCTTACCCCCGCTGGTGACCCGGATTCTCAGCTCTGGTCGCCCGCACTCGCCCCCGACAGTCGTCGAATGCGCACACAACGTGCCGCGACACCCCGCTCTCGGCTAACATCCGCTTCGTCCGGGAGAAAACTCTCATGGATTCACGTAAGAACCGCGTCGGCGCCGTGGCGGCGTCGATCGTGTTGCTCGTCGTCGCGCTCCTTGGCGCGAGCCTCGTTCTCAATCAGCGCGCCGGAACCCTCGCCGGTTCCTCCGGAGGGGCCGTCCAGGCCCTCGCCGCTTCCGGGCTCAACTTCGACTATGTCGTGATCATCCTGATGGAGAACCACAACATCTGCGACATCTACACGCATTGCGGCGGCACCGGGACGTACATGACGGCCCTCGCGGACGCCTATTCGATCGCCCTCCAGGACGACTACTGCAACGTGAATCCGAGCCTTCCGAACTACCTCTGTCTCTCGGGCGCCACGGACTTCGGATGTTCGGGATACGACGGCGGCCCGAACTCGAACGCCTGCACGAACAGTGCCTGGAACTCCCCCAGCATCGTCGATCGGATCCTCGGGGCCGGGTTGACGTGGAAGGCGTACATGGAAGACATGCCGTCGAACTGCTACGGCAGCGACTCCGGGAACTACGCGGTCCGACACAATCCGTTTGTGTATTACAACGACATCGTTAGCAATTCGACGCGGTGCAACCAAGTGGTCCCGGCGGGAACCGCGGGCAGCGCCTTGGTGGCCGACCTCGCCTCGACGTCGACCGCCTCGAACTACATGTGGTTCACGCCGGACACGTGCAACGACATGCACGACTGCGACGTTCCGACGGGCGACACCTACCTGTCCGTCCTCGTGCCGCTGATCCTCGGGAGCAACGTCTTCCTCACCCAACGGGCCGCTCTCCTCCTCACGTTCGATGAGGGCTATGGCCAACCGATCTACACGGTCTGGGCGGGTCCCGTCGTCAAGACGGCGTACACCTCGTCGACGGCGTACAGCCACTACTCGGTCCTCTCGACGATCGAGTCGAACTGGAACCTGCCTCCCCTGACGACGAATGACCAGAACGCCCCGAACATGAACGAGTTCTTCACGACGCCCACGGGCCCGGACTTCTCGCTTTCGGCGCATCCCTCGACCGTTTCGTTCGTCGCGGGTCAATCCGCGACGTCCACGATCTCTCTTCGCGCAACGGGCGGCTTCAACGGAACCGTCACCCTCAACGCGAGTTCGTCGCCTTCCGGCCTCACGAGCTCGTGCGTCCCCCTTAACATCAGCGGCAGTCAATCGTCGACGTGCACATTCACCGGATCAACCACGGGATCGTACACCGTCAGCATCACGGGCACGAACGGCTCGGTCGTCCACACGACCTGGATCGGCGTCACGGTCACCGCGCCGCCCACTCCCGACTTCTCGATCGCCGCAAACCCGACGAGTGTCTCGTTCGTGGCGGGGCAAACCGCGACTTCGACCATCTCCCTGCAATCCACGGGAGGCTTCGCAGGAACCGTCTCACTCATGGCGGTCTCATCGCCCGCGGGACTCGCGATGTCGTGCGTCCCGTCGAGCATCACCGGATCCCAGACTTCCACGTGCACGATCGGCGGGACGACGCCCGGGTCCTACACGGCCGTCGTCACGGGCACGAACGGAACCCTCTCCCATTCGACGTCGATCGGGGTCGCTGTCACGCCCTCAGGACCGACGGCCCGGTTCACCTATTCCCCGCTGGCGGCCGTCGCGAACACCCCGGTCCTCTTCGATGCGTCGTCCTCCTCCGATTCGGATCCGAGCGCGACCCTCGAGGCGAGGTGGGATTGGGAAGGCGACGGCCTCTGGGACACCGCATGGTCTCCCTCCCTGACCGGGCAGCATGTCTTCAAGGACGGGGGAACCTACGGGGTGACGCTGCAAATCCTCGATTCCCTGGGATTGGTCAACACCGCGACGCAGTCGGTGGTCGTCCGGAGCGCGGACGATGATGTGCCTCCCCAGGTCGCAATCCTCTCCCCGCCCAACGACACGGTCCTCGAGTCGGCCGACGTCACGGTCGTGGGAACCGCCTCCGACAACGTGGGAATCGCAACGATCGAGCTGAGCACCGACAACGCCACGTGGACACCGACCACCGGGACGACGTCGTGGTCCGGGGTCGTCACGCTGAAGGCGGGGACGAACAATATCTATGCCCGCGCGACCGACACCTCGGGGAACAAACACGTGACTGTCATCACCGTGATCGCGAACAACCCGGACCGAGGTCCCGGAGTGGTGCCCGGCCTGATCGATCCGACCCTCCCGGTCCTGCTCGTCTTCGCGGGGATCTCCGCCCTCGTCGGGACCCACGCGTTCCTCTGGAACCGATCCCGGACCTCGCGAGCCGCTCGAAAGAAGCATTCGGCGAGCGTCCGGCGACCCGAGACGGGGATCGCGATCGGAGGCTCGTCGCCGCCAGAGCGACCTTCCGACGCTGACCGTTCTACGGGCGCCTTCGGTCGCGGGCTCCCCGCGCGGGGCCATCCGATTCCGACGGGAACGGCGGGAGCGACTTCACGATCTGGCGCGTCGCGGCGCGGAGGGCCACTTCGGTCATCCCGCCGGCGGCGACGATGACCATGACGACCTGGGCGTTGACCTTGCTCACGAAGACCCGGCGGCCGTCGATCATCAGGGAGACTTCCCGCGGGCTCGCCGCCCCGAGGGCCGTCATCAGGGTCTCGATCGATCCGACGAGGGTCGCCGACATGATGCTCAAGACGTCGATCGGCACGGGGTTCCGCGTCCAGGCCCCGAGCTGCGCCCCGGTGCGGGTAATCAGGAGGACCGCCTCGAGGGGTTGTTGAGAGCCGACCGCCGAGGACAGGTCAATCGGGGTCGACGCGGTCACGGACATCTGGGCTTCCAGAAGCTCCGTGCGTGCCCCAGGCTAAAAGCACCAAGGTCTCACTATCAAATGCGTCAATTATGAGGAGCCGGGGTCCGCCTCGATCCCAGTCCTGGACCGGTGGTAAACCAAGGCTTTATGGCCCCAGTCGCCTCGAGCGCTGCTTGAGTGTACCAAGGATCCCTGGGACGTCGAGGGCGTTCGATCCCGCTGACGTTCCTCCTGGCCGTGATCGTTTCCGCTGCCGCCTCCGCCGGGTCCCCGCATCCGGCGCGACCGGCGCTCGTCCAGGACATCCCGAAGGCGTCCGCCGCGGGGACGAACGTTTTCGATTACCTCGTGGTCATCGTCATGGAGAACCACAACCTGTGTGACATCCTCAAATCGTGCGGCGGCACGGCAACGTACATGTCGAACCTCGCGGGCGCTTGGGGACTCGCCCAGGACGATCACTACTGCAACGTCAATCCCAGTCTTCCGAACTACCTCTGCCTCACGGGCGGCAGCGATTTCGGCTGCAGCGGTTACGACGGGGACCCGCAATCGAACGCGTGCACGAACGCGGCATGGGCCGCGCCGAACATCGTGGACCGAATCGTGACCGCGGGCCTGACGTGGAAGGCGTACATGGAAGACATGCCGTCCAACTGCTACGGCAGCGACTCCGGGAACTACGTGGTCCGTCACAATCCGTTCGTCTACTACAGCGACATCGCAAACAATGCGACACGATGCAGCCGGGTCGTCCCCGCGGGCAGCTCCGACAGCGCGTTGATCAACGATCTAGCATCCACGTCAACGGCGTCGAACTTGATGTGGCTCACACCGAACAAGTGCAACGACATCCACAGTTGCCCGATCGACACGGGCGATGCGTACCTGGCCGACCTGGTTCAGCGGATCTTGAGCAGTCCCGTCTTCACGACCCAGCGGGCGGCCCTGTACATCACGTTTGACGAAGGGTACGGCCAACCGGTGTACACCGTCTGGGCCGGTCGCGTCGTAAACCCGACCTACACCTCGTCCGTCGCGTACGATCACTTCTCGCTCCTCGCCACGATCGAATCGAACTGGAACCTGCCCACTCTCACCGCGAACGATGCGGGAGCGGCGGCGATGACCGAGTTCTTCACGCCGAACCCGCCGTCGAGCGACACGGTCGCGCCAACTATCGCCATCGACTCGCCGTCCAACCATAGCAGTGCGTCGTCGCCGGTGAGTGTCACGGGAACCGCGTTCGACAACATCGCGATTCAGAAAGTCGAGCTGCGTGTCGACGGAGGCGCCTGGACGACGGCCACGGGGACGACCTCGTGGAGCGGATCCTTCCCTCTCGCGGTCGGGAATCATACAATCGACGCGCGCGTGACGGACACGTCCGGCAACTCGAAGGCCGTTGGAATCTCCCTCAGCGTCACCCCCGGAGGCCCTCCTTTTGATTTCCTATCCATCCTCCCGGAAATTGTCGTGGGGCTCATCGTCGTGGCGGCCGTCGCGGGCCTCCTCATCTATCGACGACGGAAGAAAGCCCGGCCGCCTGAACCGTAGCCGATCGCCGTTGGCCGCGACCTACCCGCCGAGACGCCGGCTCCACTCCCGGGCGTCGAGTTCCGCTCTCCACGCGTCCACGTCGGCCAGCTCGAGGTCCCGCTCGACCCGAGCGACTTCCTTCCGCTCCAAGGTCGCGGGGCTCAGCGGGATCAGGACGATCCCCCGTCCTCGCACGACGAGGTCGCTGAGATGTTCGATGAACTGCAACACCGCGTCGTACCCGTTGCGGAGGATCAGGTATTCGAGGCCGTCCAGGAGGACGACGCCGCCTTGAGGATGTTCGTCGAGGAAGACCTCGATCGCCTTCGAGAGGTTCACGATCGCGGTTGGACGGAGGACGTCGTCCGCGGGCGTGTCGGCGAGCCACAGGACCCGGCCGTCCTCGAGGCCGAACTTCTCCCGCGCCAGGTCAGGATAGACACGGGTGATGCACATCCCCGGGAGGCCTTGGCGCACGAGCTCGCGGTACACGCGGAAGCTCAGCTGCGGCTTCGGCTCCTCCACGAGGTAGCACGCTCCCTCCAAGAGTTCCACGGAACCCGCACAGGGCTCGCGAGCCAAAGTCGCTGTGGAACACTTTTTGACGGCCTCAGACGCGCGGGGCTGGGCGTCGGGTAACCACCCGCGGCCGGAACCACATGCTCACCGCGAGCATGACGAGTCCCACGATGATTTCGGGAATTCCCGGTGGCGCTGACGGCGGCGAAACGGGAGGACCCGCGGGCGTCGGATTCGACGCGACGCTGAACTGGATCACGGAGGACTTCACGTTCCCTGCGGCATCGTACGCCCGGACCGCCACAACGTGGGTTCCTTCCGTCCAGGTACGGGTGAGCGTCGTCTGCAACCCAACGGATACGAACGCGGAGCCGTCGATCGCCACCTCATACCGGCTGATTCCCGAGCCGCTATCCGATCCGGACCATGAGACCAAACCTTCCGGGGCGAGCGGGTCGATCGGCGAGTTCGCGACAAGGGAGGGCGGAGTCGAATCGACGTTGATCGCCGCGGACTTCGAGGCCTCCGAATATCCCTGGGCGTCCGTGGCCAGGTACTCCAAGACGTGACGACCGTCGAGCACGACGATCGGATTCGCGTAGGTGGCCCATGCGTTCCCGTCGAGGCGATACGCGATGGACACGGCGCTTCCGCTCCCGCTCGTCGCCGTGATCGTTACAGTCACGGGGGAAACGTACCAACCGGCCGCCCCGGCCGTCCCCGTCGAGGTGAGGGTGCTGACCGGGAGTGGATGGAGATCACCGGTGATCCAAATCGACTGGCCTCGGACGACCTCCGTGTTTCCCGCGACATCGGTGGCGAAGTAGTCGACCAGATGGGTGCCGTTCCCGCGGACGGTGAAGGGTGCGCTGTACGTCCGCCACGGGCCACCATCGACTCGGTACTGCTCGGATTGGACGCCGCTCGTCACGTCCGAACTCGTCAAGGTAACACTGACCGAGGAAAGGTACGAACCGTCGTTCGCGAGGGTCCCCGACACCTGGGCCGAACTCACGGGTCCGACCGTGTCGATCTGGAAGGTCGACGTCCGGGCCGTCTCGTTATTCCCGGCGAGGTCCGTTGCATAATAGTCAATCGTGTGCGAACCGTCTCCCGTGACCGTAACGGGGTTGCTATAGAGCTGCCACGTCCCGCCATCCGAGCGGTAGTGGATCGATGCGACGCCACTCGAGTCGTCCGTCGCAGTCAACGTGACGTCCACCGGGGAGACGAACCAGTTGGCCGAGCCCGGGCTCCCTGAGAGGGACGCGGTCGCGACCGGGGGCACACTGTCCGGGCCGAAGTCCGGAGCCCAGGAAACCCGTGGGGCTCCGCTGCCCGCGCCCTCCGTGCCGTTCGAGGCGGATACGGCTTGCCATGAAGCGGCATTCCAGTTGTCGACGACCGCGAGGTCGCCGAAGATCCGGTCCATGTCCCGCGCCCAGGGGACGTTGCGGCTCGCCGGGCTGATTGGGAAACCCCAGGCCGCCCCGAACTCGTCGTCGACCTTGCCCGACGGGCTGTACTCCGTCGCGACGGCGTAGACCGACCACGCAGCGTCGTCCACCGTGTATGCGCCGTAGTCCTGGAAGGCATGGGCGAGGATCTTCGCTGGCTCCGTCTCGAGGCCCATCGCATTCACGTCGACGGAAGGGGGGAGCGCGAGCAGGGACCCCATACGAAGCGCCGGGACGGACCCGCCGTAGCAGCCGGGGGCACATCCGTCCGCGGTCGTCGCGGGCCAGCGGTATCCGCCGGAGCCACTGTAGTAGTTGTCCGCACCGAGCAAGTTGACCTTCAATGCGTGCCGGATCATGCCTCCCGGCACGAGCTCCCCCAGCCGGATCACGCCGCCGAGGCTCGACAACATGGAACCGCCGTGCGCGCCGGAGTTGCCGGTCCCGAAGAGGTCTTCCTTCTCCTGGTACCACCATATCGTGGCGGTCCCGCCACTCGTGCAGCGCGCCATCGGCTGGCCTTGGATGAGCGTGTGGCCGTCGGCCGCGAGGATCGCGGTCGCGTAGTTCGGGGTCGTGCCATCTGGATTGCCGGACCCGGCCCCAGGGACGACAAAGTCTGCGGGGATTGGCGCCGCAAACAAGACGCCGCCTTCGGCGGTGCAGCGGCTCCCGCCGCTCCATGCATCGTTGTTCTTCCAGACCGACGTGACCGGGGCGGTCGGCGTCAGGATGAGGACGTCCACATCCGTGGTCATCCCATAGGCTGTGGGCTTCTTGATGTTGCCCGGGACGTACACGGCATTCGCGCCGATCGGCAGGTTCCAGATGCTATCCCGGGAGAAAGGCCAAAGGGTCGCGACGCGACCGGTGGCGGACGCGGAGGCCGAGGAAGTCGTCGGAGGGTTGTGAACCAAGGGACCCTCACTGAGAATCGCGAACGAGCCCGCGACGAGAATCCCGGTGAGGAGGAGTGCTAGGACCAGAAAGGGGCTACCGCTCCGCTTCGATGCGACGTCTAGCGCACGGCGAATGCGGGTGGCCCGAGAGTGTGGGATGAGGGTCACCGTCGGAGGCTGGGTGGTAACCCCGAGGTGCGTATATAGGGGTGATTGTACGTCTATCGAAAGTGGTTCCCGGGTCTCGGAACAGGAACGGCTTTTGTGTCGGGCATCGGCGGTGCGTTTCCAGTGCAAGTCCGAACGTCGCGTAGCGAGAAAGGTTGAAAAGATAGGCTCGATTCCAGCGCCGGAGGCGGGACCACGCGACTGCAAGAATACTCGCTGAGCGTCGCCCTCCTCGCGCTTTTCTGGGGCCTCGCGTTCCTCGTGATGTTGAACGACATCGATTTTTTCTCCCTGCAGGATCTGTTCGACACGAGAGAGCTGCATCATGAGCACATCGTGGTCGCCCTCTTCTTCTGCGGCATCGTCGCGGCGGCCATCGCCCTAATCTGGGAGAGGCAACGTCGAATCGAGTCCTGACCGTCGAGGTCGATGCTACCAGTCCGAGGAATCGTAGTCCTCGGGCGGCATGTCGTATGCGTCCGGCTCGCCTCGGTCCTCGTCTTCGTCGCGACGGAGGCGTCGGCGCCAGAAGGCGACCGCGAACAGGAGAAGGAACAGCGCGATCGCCGGCAGGATGAGCGGGAGCGTCTGGAACACTTCGAACACCCCGGACGACGCCGGGTTCACGGTGAACCGGATGACCTTGGCGTCCTGGTTGCCGGCCGCATCGTAGGCCGTCACTCGGACCGTGTGGGCCCCGTCGGACCAGCTGCGTGTGAGGCTCGTGGTCATGCCCACGGACTCCGTCGGCCCTCCATCGACGGACACCTCATAGCGGGCAATGCCCGAGGAACCGTCGGTGCCGGTCCACGTGATCGTCACGTCGGGGGTTGTCACGAGCCCGCTGGGAGAACCGTCGAGGGTCGGAGGTGTCAGGTCCACGTCGATCGAGGTGGATGCCTTCGGTTCGACGAACCCGGCGGAATCCCAGGATTGGTAGTCGAGCGCGTGCCGGCCTTCCGTCAGCATGAACGTCTGCGCGTACTGCGTCCATCCGGAACCGTCGACGCTGTACATCGTGAAAATCCCGGTTCCGCTCGGACTCGTCGCGGTCAGTGTGACGTTCACCAGGGAGATGTACCAGCCGTTCTGACCAGCGGTGCCTGCGAGCTGCAACACCGTCACCGGGGGCCCGAACGACGATCCGCTGATTCGGACGACAGAGCTCTTCGTGCTCTCAAGATTTCCCGCGACGTCCGTCGCGTAGTAATCGACCGTGTGGGTCCCATTTCCGCTGACCGGGAACGCGGCCGAATAGGAGCGCCACGCGCCCCCGTCCACCTGGTACTGGCTCGATTGGACTCCGCTCGTCGCATCTGTCGACGTCACGGTCACAGCGATCGAGGAGATGTACGATCCGTCGCCCGCTAGGGTGCCGGCGAGCTGGACCGACGAGCTCGGTGCGGTGCTGTCAATCTTCACGGCGACCGACCGCAGCGTCTCGTTGTTGCCCGAGAAGTCCGTGGAGTAGTAGTCGATTGCGTGGGATCCGTCGGCTTGGAAGGTGAACGGGCCGGAGTAGCTCTGCCACGTCCCGCCATCCGTCCGGAAGTGGATCGCCGCGACGCCGCTGGAATCGTCGATGGCGGACAGCGTGACCGTCACCGCAGACGTGTACCAGCTGCCCGCGCCGCCTGTGCCCGAGGCACTGTAGGTCGTCACTGGAGGCGTGATGTCGTTCACGCTTCCCGGGGAGACCGCGTAGGTCGAGGGCGTCGAGGTCGGGACCGTGAACGAGAGACCGCCGAGGGGCGTCGACTGAGCACTGAAGATCCGGCTCGTTCCGCCGGTGTTCGTTCGCGTCACGTTGTACGTCGTGCTCGGGGTGAAGCCGGTGCCGTCGAAGACGACCGGCGTGGCGCTCTGGAGTTGGAACGAGATGCCCGCGGCCGAGAGGCTGGTCACATGGAGATTCGTCAGGGCGCCGGTCCATGAAGCGTGCAACGTCTGCGCATCGATGGTGCTGGCCGTGTCGAAGACCATCATGCCGCCGACGATCGCCGAGAGATTCAGGGACGTGCCGGACCATTCAAGGGTCGCGCTGGTCGCCGCCGGAGACGTCACGAAGAGGACCGGCGTGAGGTCCGTCTTCTTGATTCCCGGTCCGAGGTCGACCACGGTCCCCTGGAAGCCCGTCGGAAGGCGGATTGGGGCGATTGCGACGCTCGAGTACGTCGTGTCGTAGATCGTGTCCGCCGCGGTGCTGATGCCCGGCCACGCCGAGTTATCGAGCACGTAGATCGCATAGTCGACATCGGAGATCGTGTTCGAGGCGATGACTCCCTGGTCCGATCCGACTTGGATTCCCCAGTGGAACGTGTGGATCACATTTCCGACGACGGCGGTCCCGTTCGAGAACCACTCCGTCTCGATGCCGCGAGGATAGTCCGTCGCGACGGACTTGGAACCGGGATAGTCCATGTAGACGAGGTTCCATCCGATGATCGTGCCGACCGAACTCTCGGAGATGATGCCGCCGGCCGTTGCGTTCACGACCGTGTTCTGAATCGCGACCATCCCGGTCGCGCGGCGCGCGTCCGTGACGTGGTAGTCGCTGAGATGAATGCCAACCGTGTGGAACGTGCCGCTGGTGTGCGCATTCACGTAGTTCCCGAAGACCGTGATGCCGTGGACCCCGCGGTCCGTTGCGATGCCGTACACCCAGTCGAAGTTCGCGTCGAGCTGCACGTAGTTCGCCTCGACGTGGATGTCGCTCGATCCCTCGCGGATCGCGATGCCGTATGCGTGTTGCGCGTTCACGACCTCGTTGTGGCGGATCGTTACGTGCTGCGTGCTGATCGTCGCGGGCCAGTGACCGAGCTGGAACGCTTCCCACTGGTTGGTTCCGGCGAGATTCGCGATCCTCACGTTCTCAATCACGACGTAGGAACTGGTGCCCTCGATCCAGAGCATCGCCTGGGAGCTCGCGTAGAGATTGCCGTCGATGAACCAGTCGCTGATGATGTACGGGTCCGTAATCGTGCCCGTCCCGCTGCGCACGCCGTTCGCGGCGGTGAACTGCGCATCGCTCCCGATGTAGATCGGACCGTGGGCCTGGAGGACCGTCGGATCCGTCAAGCCGGAGCCGGGAGGTGCTCCGACGCCTCCGCCTCCCGATGCAAAGACCGAGATCGCCTTGCTGTCCGTGTCGGACAATCCGCTCGAATCCTGGATCTCCAACTTCACGGTGTACGTCCCGGATGCCCCGAACGCATGTTGCGCGGTCAGGGTCGAGGAGAGTGAGGTGTCCCATGTTCCGTCGGACTCCCAGTCCCAGCGGGCCTGTAAGGTCGCACTTGGATTCGAGTCTGTCGAGGTGGACGCGTCGAACGTAATCGTTTCGTTGACGGAAGGCACCGTGGGCGAGTACGTGAACCGGGCCGTGGGTCCGGCCGCGGTGATCGTGACGGCCACCGAAGCTGTATGGGCGAGTGCTCCGCTCGTCCCGGTGATCGTGACGGTGTACGTGCCTGCGTTCGTTCCGCTCAGCGTGCAAATCGATGTCTGGGTGCCACTGATGCTGGACGGCGCGCACGACGTCGTGACACCCGCGGGCGCGGAGGACGCGGTGAGCGCCACCGTCCCAGTGAACCCGCCCGTCGGGTGAAGGGAGATCGTCGAGGTCGCGGACTGACCGGCCAGGAACGAGACGCTGGTTGGATTCGCGGAGAGAGAGTAATCGGGTGTGGGCGGCGCCGTCACCGTGGTCGCAATCGGGGTCGTGTGGACGAGAGCCCCGCTCGTGCCTGTAATCGTGACCGCGTACGTGCCCGCATTCGTCCCGCTTAGGGTGCATGTGGACGTTTGAGTCCCGCTGATGCTGGACGGCCCGCACGACGTCGTGACTCCTACGGGGACCGATACCGCGGTGAGGGCGACCGTCCCCGTAAAGCCGCCACCCGCAGTCAAGCTGACCGTGGACGCCGCGGACAGACCGGCCACGAACGAGACGGTCGCCGGATTCGCGGAGAGCGTGAAATCCGGCCCGCCAGCATTGAAGAACTCGACTGGAGACGCAGCGCTCACATCGCCCTGCCCGAGGCTCCCTCCGCCCCAGACGTCCTCCAAGAGCTTCGCGAGCGAATAGTGACTGTACGAGACCGTCGACTTGTACGCGAGCTTCGTCGCCGGACCGCTGAAGGACATGTAGATGTACGGAGGACTCGTGTACGCTTCGTCGAACATGATGATGAGCGCGGCTTTCTTGCTCCCCATGGCCGTGAGCAGTCCGGGCACCCAGCTCTGCAGCCATGCGTCGCCCGATGACACGGAGTTGTCGTGCATGTTGTGATTGTCCGTCGGCGTGAACCAGATGAAGTTCGTGCCGGCGTTCAACGCCGCGACGACGTCCGTCGTGCCGCCGGAGTGGAGGTTCGCGCACCGCGCGGCGTTGCCCGTGATCGTCGTGTACGATAGGAACGGGAAGTGGTCCTCGCCTCGCTGCGGGCTGATGGAACAGCCGGAGCCGCTGCCTTCCGCGATCGCGTTCCACGTGTGGCCCGAGGTCTCGATCAGGTCCACCAGGGTGGGATGGTTCAAGTTCGGATGGTTCCCGTCACCGGAGACGCCGAACGTGCTCGCGCCCAAGATGGCGATGTAGTTCGGCTGGGACGGATTCGTGATGCTCGCCCAGTGCTGTGAGAACGAGTATTGGTCGGCGAGCTGCGTCATGTACGGGGCGGGGCCGTAGATGTCGTTCAGATTGTGGTTCTCCATGAGGACGACGACGAGCTGATCGAAGTTCCCGGTGGCGCTGGAAGAAATCGGTCCGAGACCAGCCCCGTTACCGGGAGTGCTGAAGGGAACAATCCCCGAGACGATGAGGGCCGCGAGTACGAGAAGAGCGGAAGCCGAAAGGGCAACGAACGCGCGATGAGGCTGAGAATCCATTACCTTCCCCGGGGGCGCGTCCAGATGTCAGGCGCCGTCGATGATGGTATTCTTGAAAATGTTGAGATGCGATAATCGCGCGCGATAACAGGATGCGAGGAAAAAATTCTCGACGCGTATCGTTGAGACTCAACGATTTCTCCATGCGAGGACGGTCTTCTCGCGGGCGAACCGCGTCGTCAATCGGTGACTACGCAGAGATCACTCGACGAACCGACCTACTGTCGACGCGCGATTCGCTCCAACGGGGACGGCTTCGTCGAAGCTGGGCGCATCACATAGTAGACGGACATGAGCGCGTACATGATGAGACCGAGCCACCCGTAGCTGAGGGTGAGAATGGACGCGACGTTAAATTCGCGGTTGAGGACCAAGAAATTATCGACGGCCGGCAACAACATCGACGAAGCGGCGACGAATGCCACTGCGACAAAGGCCGGACCTGCCAAGGCAACGAACGAACTTGGGGCTGAGGCCGCTTCCATTCGCGAAGGCAACGCGACCACGTGCTTCTCCAGGACCTCGCGCGCTTTTTCCGCCCGATCGACGGCACCCGCATAGTTACCGGTATCGAGCAACGCGACGGCCTCGGCCGCAGTCATCTCGGCGGCGTGGACTTGTTGCGTCGTGGATTTCATTCGCTCGATGTCGAGGAGCACCCGTTGCAACGATTCCGCGATGCGTTCCACGAGCGCCGCTTCGAGCGTGCCCTTCACCTGTTCGACGAGTCGCACGCGCTGCGAGAGATCGGCCTCATGCCCTGCGGCGGCCTCCGCGACCAACCGTCGGAGCTCGGGCAGGTCGAGACCGACCTTCTTCGCCGCAGCTAAGAGCGGTTTCATGTCGTTGACGAGCCGGAGCAAAACGCCCGCGGTTTCCTTCCCTTCGGAGACGAGTACCGCAGAGCTCCGTGCGCGCATTCCGGACAGGCGCTCCGCCAGCGTCCCCGCGGCGGGAGGCTCGCCGCCCGTCGGTACCAAGCGAGACAAAGCGGCCGACACGGCCGCGGCATCCTGAGCCTGTTCAAAATCCTGGTATTCGGACCGGTCGAGCTCCGGGGGATCTTCCAGGAAATCATCGGCCGCCGGCCATGCGGATTCGGCGGGCGGGTACGCTCGATAATCGGTCGACGTCCGGTCAGAGTCTCCGCGAATCCTCCGCATCACGAGGCCTGTCTTGGGGTTCGCGCTCGAACGTGACGGGGAGCCGCCTTTGATGTGAGGCGAAATCGATGCCGTGATGAAGATCCCAATGAGGATCAGGACGCCCCCGACCATCGTCGTCTGGTAGACCGTTGTGGAAATTCCGGCAGAATAAGCCCCCGAGCTAGTGCGCCGTGCAGCCTGCACGGCGTAGTAACCGACGATGCCGAAGTACGTGGCGAAGATCAGGGCTAAGTAGCGCGGACGAAGGAGGTTCACGGGACCCCACCCTGCCCGATATCGAGGAGATTCCTGCATAAAGAGGTTTCGATTACAAGATTCATCGGTTTTCATCCGCGAAGGGGGCTTCCTAGCGGTCCGTGTGCTCGGCGTGCAAACCGGTGAATGACAGCTGAGGCTCTTTCGCCGCGACGGCCGCACCGGACCCGATCCGCTTCTTCAGCAGTGCCAGGGCGATCCGCACGCCCTCGTGCAAGTGGAGCTTGGGTTGGCCGATGCGGCGGTCGTATCGGATCGGAACCTCCGTGATGGGGATGCCCTTCAGCGCGCACTCGGCGAACAGGTCCGCCTCGAGTTCGAATCCTGTCGCGGTCAGCCCGAGCGACTTGAGCGGTTCGGAAACGAATCCCCACATACCGCTGCAGACGTCGGAGATTGGCGTGGCAAACAGGAAGGAGGCGAACCAGCTCAACATCCGGTTGCCTACGCGATTCGCCATCGACATCGCGCCTTCGTTGATGGAGCCCCGGAGACGGGATCCGATGACGACGGGGGACCCAGCGCCGAGCTTCCCGACGATATCCGGGATGACCTCCGGCGGATAGGTGCCGTCGCTATCCAAGAGCACGACGTACTGATCGCGAATCTTTGGGACGAATTCCCGGAACGCGGATCCCTTTCCGATTCCACTCTGGATGAAGACCTCGGCCCCGAGCCGCTTCGCAACCGCACGGGTCTGGTCGGTGGAACCGCCATCGAGCAGGTGAACGCTGTACGCGTAGCCTTTCTGCTGGAGCGTCAGCCGCGGAATCCGGTTGAGGACGTCGGCGATTCCGTCCTCTTCGTTGAGGGCCGGCAACAGAATCGAGAGGCTCTCGAGGGCGGGGTTCGCAATCTCTCCCCAAGGGATTTGCGGAGCTGGATCGACCGGCAGCGCAGGGACAGGGAACTGGGCGATGGTCGGACCGCTGGGAGCTCGCGCTCCGATGGCTCCTCCCGATAACGCCCACTCGTCCCCTGGTTGCCCCATCCGACTTCGCCCTCCACCAACGACCCGATTTCTTACGACCGACCCAACGCACGTCGATCCGGGGACCGCGTGCCAGGAACCCGGCGAGACGTTGACGTCGAATACGACGTCGTCTCGACATCTCGTGAGCGCGGCCGCGCCAGTCGCTCGGCCCCGCCCTGAACCCTCGCGTCCACGGCCCTCGATCTCATGCGGTATTCAGCTAACAGTATGCTATCTGATTTCTGGCACACGTTTTGCCGTAGACGTCGGCCACGCGACCGAGCGATGGAGGAGGCAAAAACGCCATTATCGTTCGTTGGAATGTCGATGAATTGGAGAAAAACTGCAAGCGTGTGAACGATAATCGCGCAAGTCCGCGTTCGTCGCGTCAGGTCGGCGCACTTCCGCGCGTGCATGGCTACCTTTTTGAGGGGATAGACCAATGGGTCCGTCTCCGCGGGAGTGGAAGGGGTCGGTCTGAGTCGAAAATCGCTGTCCGCACTGGAGAACGCCTCGCTGTCGTTCCTCTCCGCGATCGACACGGATGGCGGCCTCGACGCGGTCCTGTTCCTTCGAAGGACCGGATCCGTGCTGGCCTCGTGGACGCGCGACGGCATCCGCTTGGACGTCGTGAGCGTGATGGCGGCGACGATGTTGGCCTCCGTCGACACGATCATCGAGGCGCTTGGCGGGCCCAGTTCCCGCTCGATCTCGGTCGCGAGCGGCGATCGACAGATCATCGCGACGAAGGTCGGCTCTCAAGCGTTCCTCTTCGTCGTCGCGCCGAGGTCCGTGAGCCAACGCTACGTCCGAAAGGCCATCAGGGAACTCATCGCGCGGCTCACGAGCGCATCGGCAATCGCTCCGCAGCGCGTGGAAGCCCGTTCCGCGAAGGTCGAGGCGCGACACTGAACGAGATGCGCCGCACGCGTGTCGAACAATCTTTGTCACCAGAGAATTGAAATACGTCGTGTTGAATGAATGACGGGGTTCAGGTTCTCATGGGGGGATGGAGCCGGAGGGATTACGCCTATGCGAGCACCGTCGGGGCGATCAGCATGCTCGTTTGGGCGACATCCCGGACGAGCGCGCGAGTCCTGCCGTACGGTGGCAGCTCGTTGTTGATCGGACTCGGCCTCTTGGCCGGACTCAAGCATCCCGTCCGCCGGCAGATCTACGATCATCTCCGCCTGCTCCCCGGAGACCATTTCCGGTCCGTCGCGAGGTCCCTGCGGCTGGCGGTCGGCACGGCCCGGTACCACCTGAACGCGCTGGTCCAGGACGGGCTCATCTACAAACAGGAGATCAACGGCCGGAGCCGGTATTACGTGTCCGGCGGGGAAGCCGAGGTCAACCGGCTGTATGCGCGGCACTGGGAGTACCGCGACGTCCGCCCCCGCGTGCTGCTCACCCTCCGACGCATGGAGAACGCGCAGGCGGCCGAGATCGCCAAGGTGCTGGGCATCAGCCGGCAGCTCGCTTCGTACCATCTCCGATGCCTCGAAAAGGCCGGGCGCGTCCGACGTCATGGCCCGACCTATCGAGTCGTGACCGGCCGACGGTGACGCGGTCTCCGACATCCTGGTGCGCTAACCCTTAAGGGGGGATGCGCGCTCCGACGAACCCTTGGCCAAGCGCGTCTGGCGCCCTGCGACGCTCGACATCGCCGCCCTGGGTACGTGTCTCCTGGGCTTCATCGGACTCACCTTCGTCGTATGGCAACTCAAGACCGGAGCCGTCGGAACGCAGCGCGCGCTCCTGCTCATCACGCTCGCGATGATCTGCGCACCGTTCTACGTGGCCTTCGTTCGAACTCCGAAAATCCCGTTCCTCTTGGCCCCGATCATCACGATTTTCCTGCTGTATCCGATTGCCGCTCCGCACGGCGTTGTGTACTCGACGGACCCGATCTTCAATTTCTCCTTCACGCAGGACCTGATCGACACGGGATTCTGGGCGCCCGGGACCGGACTGGCGTTTGCGCGAACGTACTCGTTTTATCCGGTCGGAAACGTGTTCGTCGGATATCTCATCTTGAATGCTCCGCTCCCCGCGGACATTGGATACTTGTGGATCGAGCCCATACTCAGGGTCCTCTCGATTCCCGCGATCGTATACTCAATAGGCCGACGGCTTTTCGGACCTCGGACCGCGGCGGTCGCCGTCCTCCTGTACCTCGGGACCCCCTCCATCCTGTTCAATGAGCCGGTCCAACAAGGTTTCGGCACGATCTTTTTCGGACTCTCGCTGCTCTCTCTCTTGCTCCTGAGCCAAGCCGTGGAGGTCCGGGCCCAGCACCGCGCTCAGCTCATGTTTGTCGTGGTGGGAGCCGCGATCGTGACGACGCACCATCTCACATCGTACGTATTTGCATTCTGGCTCGGAGCTCTCTCGCTCCTGATCCTTCGTCGTCGATATCGGCCGGATTTGCCCGCCCTCCGGATCGGCATCCTCTTGGTGTACTTCATCGTGCTCCTGCTCCTCTACATTCATTTCTTTACCTTCCCGATTTTCTTCGGCCACGAGCAGACGCTCGTCTCCGCCGTCACGAACCTGATTGCACCGGAGGAAACCATTCCGGGGACACCGAGGCCACCTCTGGGTCGGACCTTCACTACATTCGAAATCACTTGGCTGGCTGCCTCCCTAATCACCATGTTCTTGCTCGCTCTCTTCACACTCCGACGGTATCGCGTGACCCGACACCACCCGTTCGCCGTCGCCAACGGAATCGTGGCGCTATGCCTAATCTTCGTCACCCTTCCCCTCATTGTCACAGCGCTGAACTATGTCCCGCTTCGAGTCAACGAATACACGAATTTTGTCGTCACGCCCTTCGCCGCTGCGACCCTGATTCGGTGGGGCCGATCTGACTTCTGGAAATCGAGTCGACGCCTGCTGAGGGTCCTACGAGAGAAGAAATGGGCGCCGCCCGCGGTCGTCATTGCGATCTCGGCCGCCGTCCTGATGGGCGGGAATCTCGCTCCGATCACGTTCCGGATGTTTTTCGAGCCGTATCCGCAGTTCCAGGCCACCGACTCGCCGCTGTTCCTCGGCGTCGACTCGTTGCGGGCGGCGGATTGGGCGACGGATCACTTCAGTACCGACCCAAATTGCGTTCCCCTCAATACGTGCCGCATCTGGGGCGATCAACTTGCGATCGACGTCTTCTCGGGATTCGGGGACATGCCGGCCGATTTCGGAAGTTCTCGGCTGTTCGCGAATGCAACCCTCGACGCGAACGCGTGGAACATCCTGCATATCGGGGACTACGTCGCCGTGGATTACCTGATGACGGCGTTGCGCCCCAACTTCCTCCACGAAGGGCTCTGGCCGACCCCGTTGACCGCGGCCCAAATCGGCAAGTTCGCGACAGATCCCAATTTCGCCTTGGTCTACCAGGATGAGACCTTTTCGGTTTACCGCGTGATGTCGATTCAACAGTTTTAGGGCCTGACGTGAACAGGCAACGTGTTCGTCGCAACGAGGACCGGACGGGAGCCAATCGTTTGGAACAAGTCGAAGCGAAGGTACAGGTCGCCCGTCAGTTCGATTGAAATCGAGAACCGGCGGGTCCAGGATTCACCCGTGGCGAGCACGAGGGACTCGTTGTGTTCCGCGAAAGCGTCCATCCGCAAAGGCGATGTGAGGATGACGGTGTGATACGTCCCGTTCCCGGTCGCGTTCTGGGGGTAGAGCCGGATCCGAAGGGTGAATGCGCCCGAGGCCGAACCGGCAAACGCGGAGACGCTGATATTCTGCGGCTGGCCCACGAAGAACTGCGTCGGGAGGACGTCCCTGTCGCCGGTGATGGCAAGGCCGGCCGAAAGCTGGTCCGGATAACGCACGGAGGAGAGGGAGACGAGCACGACCAGCGTTGCCGTGATCGCGGCAAGGAGCGCGGCCGCGATCGCTTTCTCGGACCTCGAGTACTCAGAAAAGTCGAAGAGGCCGCGGGAGAACGCGGTAATCGCGGTCAGCGAACCTCTACCGGGGCGTCGCGTGAACCACGCGAGGATCGCGATTGGCAATCCGACAATCACCACGGCGAAGACCGTAATCGGAATCCCTAGGAGGGAGACGCCGAGGGCGGACAGGGAGGTGATGAAGATGGTGAGTCCGATGGAAAATGCGAGAATCTCCGACGCCGAAAGCCGAATCGTGTCGCCGACGATCAGTGCGACGGTGCAATAGCCCACCGCAAAGAGAGCGGCAAAAGACACCGCGGCGCGATATGGGTTCGCGGGGAGAATCGCCACGAGAATGGCGTGAAGCAGGAGGACGGCCGTGGCGAGCCCGACATACGGGAACGGCGCCCTCGCGCGGACTCCTGTGCCCGGAATCACGAGTGCACCCTCGGGAATGGAAAAGTCCGTGGACTCAAGAACCTTCGCGAACGCCCGAAGGCCGACTCACGTCCGAAAGGGAAACGAAGGTCTTCGCGACCGATTGCCAATCCGGAGACGTCTGAATCCATTGCCGATTCGTGCGCAGAACCCGCTCTTGAGTCGCCTCGTCGAGAAGCTCTTGAACCGCTCGAGCCAGATTGCGCGGATTGGCGGGGTCGGCGAAGACGAGACCGGTCCGCCCTTCCAACTCTCGGATCGGATGGACCCGCGTCGTCACCACGGGCAACCCGGTGGCAACTGCCTCGAGGGCGACGAGCGGAAGTCCGGTCCGCACGAACCGGTACGGAAATACCGCGACCTGTGAGACTCGGTACGCGGTCCGCAGTTCCTCGCGGGAAAGGAGGCCTCGAACGACGACGAGTTCGTGGGCACCGACACGGGTCCGGGTGGTCACCGGTTCGGGATTCGTCCCATCACGCAGCAGCAAGACGATTTGGGTCGCGGGATCTCGCGGGAGATAATGCGGGAGCCGAAGCATGTCGCCGACCCCTCGGGATCCTTCCGGCGGGCCCGTGAAGACCACGCGTCGGCGAGCGGGCGATACGATTCCGCCGAGCCGCGGGCTCGGATCCAGAGGTCCCCGTTCCAAGAAGAACGGATTGAACGGATGCCGGATGACCGCACAGGAAGATGGCGGGAGCCCCGCGGCGGTCCCGCACTGTTGGTCCGTGTCCCACAGGAACACGTAGCGG
>Ga0209056_10001263_pt1 | contig 27686 bp, 23 predicted proteins | sample GraSoiAngelo_114_FD_185876 | JGI IMG/M metagenome (GOLD analysis project Ga0209056, IMG submission 185876) | Grasslands soil microbial communities from the Angelo Coastal Reserve, California, USA - 14_0903_13_40cm (SPAdes) (version 2) | ecosystem: Environmental > Terrestrial > Soil > Grasslands... | reverse complement strand
GCCATCGACATGATGCTTGCCGCGATGTCGGGCGTAATGCGCTCCATGCTGGAGGCGCGCCCGGCTCCAACAACGGTTCGTAAGCTGCGCGAGCAACTCGTGCTTCTTTGTCAGTCCTATATGGCGGCCGCAACGGCCCAGCATTAATGGTGCCAGCGGAGAGATTCGAACTCTCAAACACCTGTTTCTAAGACAGGCTGCTATTCCAATTCGCACACGCTGGCACTTGGTGCACAGGGAAGGATTTGAACCTCCGCGTCCCACTCGGGGAAACCGGGTTACAGCCGGTCCGTTTCGGCCGGGCTCACGCACCTGTGCAAACTTGGCGGAAGGTAGACGAATCGAACGCCCATCGCTCATCACGATGCCCTGGTTTTCAGGACCAGTTGCCGGCCATTCAGCAGTACCTTCCGCTGGCGGAGAGTACGGGAGTCGAACCCGTTAGCCTCTTGCGAGAACCCTTGCTTAGCAGACAAGTGCCTTACCGCCCGGCCCACTCTCCGTGAATTGTCAAAGAACGACAGAATTCTGGCAGGCCCGGTGGGAGTTGAACCCACAAAAGGCTGCTCTTGAGGCAGCTGCGTATGCCAGTTCCGTCACGGGCCTGAAGCTAGAAATTGTGCAGGAGTTAATAACTCAGTCGGGAAGGACTGAGTCGTAATGACGATCGAAATTGAAGCAGGCGCTTCATAAGTTCAATGTAGCACGAAAGCGCAACTTGGAAGCATTCATTTTTTCCGGCTGTTGGTAGCGATGACTCGGGCTCCCGCTCGATGCGCGAGTTGAACGGCACACATTCCGACCGCCCCGGCCCCACCTTGTACTAGGACGGTTCGTCCTGCGACTGAACCTGCGACATGAACAGCGCGATGAGCGGTGATGCCGGGAATGCCGAGACATGCACCCTGCTCCAGCGGCACGCTCTCGGGGACTTGAATGACCTGTCTGACGAGAACGACGGTGTACTCGGCGGCGGTTCCGAAAGGACGGTAGGATTGAGCACCATAACACCATACCCTCCGCCGAATCCATTCCTTCGAGACTCCATCGCCCACCGCATCAACAGTACCCGACCCATCGCTATGCGGAATCACACGCGGATACGGCATCCCTACCCCAAATGCGTCCTCGCGTTTCTTGACATCGCCCGGATTTATACCGGAAAAAGCGATGCGAATTCGAACCCCGCCTGCTTGGGGCTGTGGGTCTTGCATCTTACCCACGATCAGGGACATCCTGAGCAGCACCTTGCTTCTCATAGCATGCGGCCCTCATGTTTCATTCCTTTCGATAACCCGTGCTGGAAGCTCATCCTCGTCGTGCAATGGTTGTTTGTTGGAAAGCTCCATGTACTCGTCGGCTCCCACGAGCCTCAGCACAAGCCGCACTGGAATCGGGAACCTCTGACGTGATGGGTCATGCACGACCTTCCCCGATGAAAGCTTATATTTCGTGCCAACTGTCTTGAGGTCGCAACCGCCTGCCGCGAGGACATTCTTCACCCACTCGCTATGGCTGCTGTACGTCAGAGCGATGATGAACCCGTTCGGCACCCGAAACACATTTATCGGTGTGCGGTAGACCTTTCCTGATTTGCGGCCCACGTGAGTGAGGATGCCGAAGCCGGGGAGCCAGCCTGCGAACAGCCCCGTGATTCGGTTCGTCACGAGGATGTTGAACTTTGCCAGCCATCGCTTGCGGAACCGCATCGCGAGGACGGCTGCGGCGGGAATGGCGAGAACCAAAATGGCGGTAGTCACGAGGCACCATGCTTACTGTGCTCGGCAGTGCCGAAGATCGAAAGTGAGGTCTGCCGTGCCTTTCTTCTCGTTGAGGTGCAGCATGGTATGGGACTCATCTGCTCTCGCCGGATGCTTCGTTAAGAACAGATTAATCAAATTCTGGTTGTAAAGCTGCCCGACCTTCAGGAACAAATCTTTGCTAGCGTCCTTGAGGGTCTCCGCATTTTCTCCGATGAGATTGATGCTGCTCACAAAAAACTGCTTTCCCTCGTCCACATCGATGTCGAAGGATACAAGTTGTCCGTCATCGTCAAAGCGTGGCTCTGGAACAAATGTGACGTTAATGAAACCCTGCACCATGTATGCTTTTCTGAGGCTCTCCAAACCTTGAGCGATATTCTGTCGGTTGGCAATCTCACCATCTTTGATAGGAAATAGGTCTCTCAGAGCACGATTGTTGCTGATGGTTTTGTTACCCCGGAAGGTAATCTCTCCGAGCCGACACTGTTCGTGCTCGTCGATATGTGCATTCAATGCAATACGACTGCTCACCGGATTACTGCTGATAATCTTGGACTCTCCAGTAACCTGCACCTTGAAGTAGCCCCGGTCTTGCCATGCCTCGCGCACTAACTCAAGTGCTTCATCGGTAACGCCGTCCGCTGAACCCCGGTATTCACGCTGTTTGATTGCCGCAGCAATCTGGTTCTGCTCCTCAGCAGGGATTTCAAGTGTCCCATCAAACACCACATCCGAAATCCTGACTTCTGGGTTAAGGGGCTCGGTCTGTCCGTGCGGCGAAGAATCTGGGCACGACTCGACAGTGGTCGAAATGGGGAACTCGACCGAAGGAGGCAGCGCATTTAAAAGTTTTTGTCGAGCATCAGCATCAGTACCCATCCGAAAGGTCACCTCGACAGTGATTTTGTCCGCAACGGGGTTTCCGCTTTTAAGGGCTGGTTCGAATCTCCAACTTCGAACTGCTTCGATGGCCTTCTCGTCCAAGCCCATTCCCAACGAGCGTGCTACGCGAACGTCGTGGACTGCGCCATCGGTGCCCACTTCGACACGGAGGACACACGTGCCTTGCACATTCGCTTTTCGCGCTGCTTCGGAATACTCGGGGTTTGGGTGGTAGATAGGGCGAGGCGGAACTATATCCGAGCCAGCATGCGCTGTGCCGTGCAAAACTACGAGCATTACGACAGCAGAGATGACGCGTACCATAATTAGCTTGGACGCCATCGGTCAACCACGAATGGAACGGATACAAGGATACTCTTGTCACACGGGGAGCAGCGGATGTACGGATTGATCGTGAAGCTAACGGTTGTACCCGGCACGCGGCAAAAGATGGTCGCCATCTTAAAAGTGAGCGCAGCCAATATGCCGGGATGCTTGAGCTACGTGGTTGCCGAAGATTCGTCAGACCCAAACGCTCTTTGGGTGGCCGAGGTCTGGGACAGTGAAGCCAGCCACACCGCCTCGTTGTCGCTGCCTGCCGTGAAAAACGCAATTCCTCAGTCCAAGGCGATAGTCACGAAATTCGAGAAGATCGCCGTAACGACTCCCGTGTGGGGAGCCGGACTGCCTGCAGCCGAGTAAAAATCTTCGGCAGCCCGAATGACCTATTTCACGGTATCTTCGAGTGGGTTCATGGTTCCAGCCACTTGCTGGCATGTCGCGCCCTTGAAGTACGGAAATGGCATCCGCATTCTCACACGCGGTCGCAGCATTGAGCATCGGAACCTGCTTCTACCGACCGCAGATTCCGAAGCGCGTTTGGGTTGCTGGTGCGCTGTGCTCGGTTCTGCCGGACATTGATGTGATAGGGTTCCGGTTCGGCATCCACTACGGCGACTTCTGGGGCCATCGTGGCTTCACGCACTCGCTCCTCTTTGCCGCGATACTTTCCGGCACGACCGCAATAATCCTGTTCCGCCGTGATGCCTTGGGAATTGGGCGACTCGCCCTGTTCGGGTACTTGTTTCTAGCGACCGCGAGCCACGGCTTCCTTGATGCAATGACCAACGGCGGGCTCGGCGTGGCGTTCTTTTCGCCCTTCGACAAAACGCGCTATTTCCTGCCGTGGAGGCCTATCCGCGTTTCACCGATTTCGATTCATCGATTCTTCAGTGGACGTGGATACGCCGTGCTCCAGACCGAACTGGTATGGATTTGGGTTCCCGCGATACTCTTGGCATTGTTGGTCTGGCTGCTGCGCACAAGGAACGAGGGAGGTGGGGATGCCAAGTCAATAGGCTGAGTTCAACTGCATGCCGGGAGAGGGATTTCAATCTGATTGAAATCCCACGCTTCCCGGATGTGGGCAATGGTTGTGTCCCTTTGTTGAGCATCGATGTCTTGGGTACTGAAATCGAAGTTCAACCAGAACAGGAAATTCATATAGACGGCCTTGCGATTCGTCGAGACCTCGCACACGAAATCCATTCGGCTGTAATCCCACGTCTTAGCCATACAAACAAACTGCTCGATAGCATCCTTTCCCTTGAGCCCGAATCTGTCCGGCACGCAACCCTTAAAGCTTGAACCGAAGAACCCCGATTTGAGACTTATTCTCCCTTGGAGTGAAGCATTGAACTCATGAAGGCGTTCGGCTGGAATCCAATATTCGATATGCATAGCTGACCCAACCGTGTGCGGCTCGAAGCCCGCGAGAAATGAGTGAGGCACTGCGAACTGCATCACGTACCCGGCAAACCTAGAGGCTTCATCTTTCGTGTTCCAATCTCGTGCTATCTGAGCTGCGTACTCGATGTTCGCCACAGGGTAGAAGATTGGCTGATGGGTGAAGCGCGGCGGGAACTCTCGCATTCCTGAGTCCCATAGCAACGCAAGCTCGTGAATCCCTACCGGGCGGAAGAGAGTCGTCATGGTATTTGAGCCCCGTTCCAAAACCGCAGGTAGGTATCGCTCACGACCGCTGAGATTTTGCTTCTGTCCACTTTCTCCGGCAGCACGCTCTCGGTTTCAGCCTTCTCCAGTTCCGTGAAGAGCGTGTTCGCCAGATTGAGCACCCGGTCAAGCGAGCCGTTAGTTCCCGGTACGAATCGTAATCAGCAAATCCTTTTCAGGACGAGGCAGAGTGATTGTGCACGAGCGCATCAGTTCGATGCCTTCTTTCAGCAGCCGAATTACGTGCATCGCAGCCTTGATGTCGTAGCCATGAGCACCGATTAGTTCGTGCCGTTGTCCCTTCTTCCCAGCACCGATTTCCCTGTAAACGGCGAAGCTGTGCCTCAGCGAAACCACCGAATTGAGTGGATGCTTGGCGGGAGAGAAACACATTCCGGTGCTTCAGAATCTCCTCCCATGGTTCCGGCTGTGGTGCATAGTTTTGCGAAAACAGGAAATGCAGAGCGGTCGGATTACCCTTTGCCGCGAGACCCGCCCACTTCCTCAACGAGTAGAGGCACACATCGATGTCATCTGGGCCATTCCGGCGTTCATCGCCAGCGGTACTCCAGACATAGAAGTCCTGCTTGTCCAACCCGAGCACAAGTTCTGGCGGCTCTAGGTAGATGCCGTAGATGTCCAAGTCGTCGGTGTTCTTCACCTTCGCGCCGTGCAGTTCGCTGCCGCCTACGAACAGGTGGATGAGGCTGTCCGGGTGAGGAAACTGAGCTTGCCGCACGGCCGACATGAGTTGTTCGGTGCGGGTCACGAGAGGTTCCTTTCAATTAGCAATTCATATCAGCGAAGGGCTCAGCCACGAGTTGGTACTCATCTTCATACACAACATAGCCGACGCGCTTGACTTTCAGCGTTCGCACGTGGATTCCATGGTTCTCCAGAATTGCGACCAACTCACGCATGTACGCCAGATGCTCAGCGGCCGTGTCCTTGAACCAAGAGAGCGCCCGATTCCTCTTTCGATAGAACGGAGCCTTCGCCGCCGTAAAGCGGGTTGGACGTTCCAGATTTTCGTTGAACCACCAACGAACCATATCATGCTGTTCTTCCTCGAACGGATGGAGTTCTCCGGCATCACGCAGGTATCTCACAGCATGAAACACTCCAAGCGCACGCTCAGAATCCTCATCGATTTGGGCGACAACAAATCTCAAATACATAGCAATACCCATGCCCAAGGGCACCAAATCCCTTGGCGATTGCTGTTTCTATTCGCGGAAAGAAGTGGTTGCGGCGACTGCCGTCATAGCAGCCCGACCGCATACAGCACTTCTTGAAAGCGGAGTCCGGAGCCGCAGGGACAGAGGTCATTGCGACCGAGCTTTTCTAGAAGCTCCTTGTCTCTATGCACGACCCTGTGACCGCGCTTTACTTGTTTTTCGGAGGGGTATCCCTTACGACGCTTACTGCTGCGCGTGAAAGGAGGACTGATTGGCGAGTTCGTCTTGATATTTCATGGTGTGCCTCCTTGTGAGGTGAGTAGAGTTTAGCATGACTTTCGCTTATTTGAGCCGTGTGACTGCGTTCTCTTTTCTGCAGGAGGAAACATACGCAGCGGCTACCACCCACGTTACCCGCTTGGGGTCGTGGGCATAGTAAGCGAGCAGGTAAGGACGGCTGACGACGACCATGTAGGTCTCGTGCTGATCGGCTGGCTTCCATTCATATACATGTCGTCCTTGCCCCCTCCGCTTTTCCGCCAGTGCAATAGAGCCTGCATCCGCGTTCGCGAACCGGGCAATGGCTTCGGATGCGATTCGCTGCGGGTCATCGAAGATCCAATCCCGCTGACCTAGGTCAGCTTCCTGCTGAGCTTTAATCCAGTTTGTTGTCGAATCAATGGGCGTCAAGAACTGGTAACCACACCCAACTTTGCCGATATCAGGCTGGTCGAATCCCGCACCATAATCGAGATCATCGCGATTCTGGACATCAACTGATTTGATTCCCTGAATGGCGAGCAAAGTACAGCAACCCATGTGTCCGTAACCGCCCCACGAGCTTCCCTTCGGATACTCGATAAGCCGTCCGGAGAAAAAACGACCCACCAACGTCGCATGCACAATGGAGCCGTGCATACCAGAGCGGAACGGCGGCTGGATGAGCTTGTCAAACTGGCGGAATTGTTCGTCGTCCGTAAGCGGTATCGCGATGTCCTCGACCTTGAGTTCCTTCGGGCGGTGCCTGTCGGCAGTAACGCCACAGCAGTACATTGTTCCTGACTTCGCCTTCCCACCATACTCAAGCCACACTCCCGGCCATGAAGGGCAGGTAGGGTCGAATATCGTGAAGTCTTCGAAAGCGTGCGATACGAACCCGGTGACTTCCACAAGTTTGTGGTTGTATGCCGCTGGGTCACTCTTAAGCTCGCAAACCGTGACCGTTTGGGGCTGGTCTTCGCACGTTGCAACTCCCGCAAACAATGCAACAAAAGCGAGCATCCCGACCGTGATTCGAACGCGTTTCATCTCTTCATGAAACCCAAATTGTCTCTTTATGAAGAACCTTCCATTGCCCGCCATCTTTGCCGAGCAGGAAGAAAACACCTTCTCCGCAGAGCATGTCACAGGAAGTGCCGATGTAAAGCAAAGCACGGGTGCGCTCCGCATTCAAGCCGGGACGGGAAACGAGGGTTATGCCCGGAGCTTTCGGATATTTCTTGTGAAGTGGTTCCCATCCACCGCCTTCAACTAATTTCTTCGATTCATCATCGGTCAGCAAAATGACTTCAAAGGAACCCTTAATGTTGTCCGGCTCGACTTTTGCGCGAGTCTTGTTGCGGGAATCGAATTCGTCCTTTGCGTCTTTGGGAACATCCTTGAGCAAAGCCTGAGCTTTCCCTCCAAATTGAGTTATTGCCGCCATTCCCGGTGGGAAGCCGATGGATGTTTGGTCGAGCAAAAGTATTTTGTCTGGATTTTGCTTTTCGAACAGGTCAGCGAGCGCAGCGGCGGCAATTGCATGGTCATCATCCGTGCAGGTCTCGGTTTCTTTTGGGGGGAGGGAATTCTGGGCGAGTGCAGCAGTTACGACCAGAGCGACGATGCTGAGCCAAACTCTGCGATGCCAAGTCATAACGAACTCCGTATACAACTGACACCAAAATCGACTAATAAGGCTCGAAATTAGGGGCGGTGATGCCTGCTGGCGGCGAAAGCTGCTGCTGAAAGCAATTGATTCGACCTTTAGGGTTGACCCACAAATGTACGGGACGCGGACAAGGAGTCGTCGTGACATGCTGGCGAAACAGCGACGTGCCCTGTCCGGCTGGGTCACCGTCGAAGCTGAGTCCGTAGAACTCTCCTCTAGGCGTCAGAACAATCCCGCCCGCGACGGCTGAGTCGTACCCCATAATGTCGTAGCGCACTCGGAATGGTCTTCCTTGAGAATCAGCTTTTAATACACAGTTGGTAGCGGTTGTTGGGTCGCCGTGGACTTTCACTTCCCCGCAATCGATGCCGTGCCTCCCCATGAACCATCTGCTACGCCAGTCCATTCTGTCCCCGATCATAGGAACCAACCATGAGCTAAGAAGGTTGTTTACTGCCCCCAAAAACAGGAACAGCAGCAAGGCGACCCCAAGGAGCACCAACAATTTCTTGCGCATTCGGTGTCTACTCCCAGCTTTGGAACGGCAAAAAATGCCGCTCTTGCATGTCTCCCGCGAACTTTGTTCTGTTGATTAGGCACCAAGAGTGTCAGCAGGTTCCAGAGTTGCGGCGGCAGCGTAATCGAACGCGATGCGAATTTCAGTCTCCTCGTGGGCAACCACCGACGACGATGTCGAACGCAGCGTGCAAGCGATGATCCGCATCGCAAGGTCACTGAAAGCCACTTTTTTGCCTAAAAACGAATAATAATAAGGATGCAGATAGGTGGTATGAATGGGGTGGAAACCCGCGGCACAATAAGTGAGTTACACGCCACAGCGCGCGAATCCGTGTCCCCGTTTCACGACTATCGAATTCTTTTTCGGACGGCGGAATTGGCGAGCCGGTTGGCTTCAACGTTGTCTTCACGAGGAATGTGCGATATGGAGAAGTCGAGCGAACGGGCCAATTTTCGGCAGGTCCAATGCAGAGAATAGAGTCGCGAACTGCGACAGGTGTATTCCTCCTTCATCTGCTTGACCACGACTTCGGAATCGGAAAACACATGGAGTGCTCTGGCACCAAGCTCTACAGCGAATTGCAACGCTTCGAGAAGGGCAGCATACTCCGCAACATTGTTGTCGTGATGCCCGATCGATTTGTTGATCTTGATCGTTCCGTCTGCCGAACCGTCGATCACCACCCCAATGCCGGCAGGACCTGGATTCCCGAGAGACCCGCCATCGACGTACGCAACAAGATTCGACATGGTGATGTGTGTTGGGATGTGTGCTGGAACAACAATGCGTGACGTATCTTCTGTCGTCAAGACGTTGAATTGGTTCTCTTACATGCTGTTGCCGATGTGGTGAGATTCGCTCCTGTTTTCCACATTTACGTCCACAGATATTTGAATAAGCGACGAAAAGAAGCGTTGACATCGATGAAGCAACTATTTAAGTTTGCACACGTCGACGGCTGAAAGGGTTGGCTTAATTAAAACTTTGCCAGTCCAAAGTAGGCTGGGTGATCTGCTAACCAGGGCAACCCGGAGAGCAACCAGACCCGAAAAAACCGACTGATTCTGCGAGGAGCAGTTGGGGTTTGGAACTGCGAAAGCAGTGATCGCATCAAGGGCTGTGGCGGTGCATGCATCCACGCTGTTAGCTCCCTCGCAGGAGTTGGTGGCTAGTGCATAACCAATGTCACGGCCTTTACTATTTCGCGCGCTCCGTCGAGAAGTCCAAGTTCACCCACCTCCCCCCTAAATTCTCCTACCTGAATTTCAGAAGTCGGCTTCCAAGACACGTCACGTTTTCCACACGATTTGTGGATAAGCATTTCAAACTTTCACTCCGCAGGCACAATCTGTGCAGGTTTGACCTGTTTGCACAAGAAAATGGTCAGTGAGGGCACGATAAGAAGAGTTGTTCGGTGCGAGCCGAAAGTTCACTTGAGTGTTCGTGAGCGACTTCGGATACCGCTAAGGATTAAGCTGGGAAGGACGCCTCTCCGATATCTCTTCTATCAAATTCATTGAGAGGCTTGGAAGCTGGAGCTCATACTCGGCCGTGAATGCTAAGCCAAAGTGATCGAAGAGTCGCAGGAAAATTCTGGTCGAAGGAGCGACTGGATTCTGCGGATCGACGCGGGGCCTTGCACCCTCGAACATTATGGAGTTGGCGTGGCCTGGATACCACAACTTGCCAACGGAGCCAACAAATCGCTGATATCGCTTCCCATCCATTATGGTTAAGTCCCAATCAGGGGCCTTGAGGTCAAACTCCATTGTTGGGAGGTACAGTATTGCATTTGGGTCGTGAGCTGTTATCTCACTACTGTTGACCACGATGGTTTTGAACGCGACGACGATTCTGCCCATCTCGGAAGTGAACTGCCATGCTTCCAGCCAAGCCCTATAGGACGGTCGTACGACCCTATTGAGGATTTGTCGGATTTCATAGTCGTACATCGGCACCGATTCGAAGTTGAACCGCTTGTAATATCTTTTATCCGCCGCTTGATAAGCGGTGGCACCTTCCGGAATTGTCACAACGTAAACTGCACTATCCGGGACACTCGTGAGATTGATGGGCGTAATCCGTATTCCAGGAATACGTGGTTGAATGTTGCTGTTGATAACCTGCTCAAGCCATTCTTTTGTCGTCACCCTAAGATTTATCGGACTGAGACTGACGGCCGCGTGTGGAGGCTGTAGGTCTTCTTCGATCCCATAAACAATCGTGCCGCCAATCGTGTTGGCGAACGCAGAGACATCTTTGCTGATTTCTTTCTTGTTCTGATCGGTATTCTTGAGCGAATCGCCTCGCTTGAAATCCAGTTCAAGGAATTCTTCCTGTGTATTCCGTATAAGCTGCAGGACTTCTTCCTCATTCCAAGTCACAGGCGGAAACACTGGCTACCTCCTCTTGTAATTCTCGCATCTCCAGCAATCAGCGCACAAATCAGCGCACAATAAGTGCCGAATGACAACTCTACCCTCACAAAAAAGGCCAACCCTAAGGGGAACAGCACAAAACCTGATGAATCGCGTAGTGCGTCTCGCAATGGGTGATCTCGCGCTCTTTCTACGACCAGGTAACGACGCCAGTCATCCACAAGGTAGCTGCCGCTATCGCGAACTCGTGGCGTCTTAGTGATTTGCTTACAATCGCTGTTTCCAATTACACACAGTTCGTGTTGGCACTGACACGCTTCTCTTTCGCATGACTCCGCTTTTCTTGGTGTGACCTCTTTGGTCACTGAGATGCAGCGTCTATGGCGTTTATAATCCGCTTTCCTGAGAGCTGCTTTGCCTCGCCACTTCTCACGCCGGTGGGCTGTACTGCTGGTTTGCTCCATCGCGGGCCTAGCCATTGCCTTCGGCTCCCGCATTCGAACTGGCCCGAGAACGTTAATTATTGCGCTCGATCGCGACGTTCTTCCGGCTAATGGTTACGCTGAAGCTCAACTCCACGCACAAGCCAGTAACGGTGCGAAACCGGCTGGCCTGACCTGGCGAATCGAAAATGCGCGTAACCTCGCTGACCTGGAAGTCGCGGACTCCGACGCGCGGCTTCGTGCTGGCGTTACTCCTGGGGTTGTGACATTGAAGGTGCTGGCTCCTGGGTTCGGCACGGCAAGAGTTAACGTTCAGCTTGGCCTTGATCCTACGGACCAATTCGGGGACGGCACACCGGACTTTCTTGGACTGCAAAGCGAAGACGATCGGATCGCATTCCGCCACTGGTTCGCGTTTCTCGCCGAATCCACATATTTCCAGAAAGACGAAGCCAGTCCTAAGGAAGTGGATGATTGTGCAGCGTTGATTCGATTCGCATACCGGGAGGCATTGCGCAAGCACGATGCGCCCTGGGCGAATCAATGGCGTTTGGCACGGTTGCCGAACGTGGCATCCGTGCGCAAATACCAGTACCCGCATACAGCGCTTGGTCCTGTCCTGTTTCGCACAAGGCCTGGAGCATTCGCACCTGATGACGTCACGAATGGGGCCTTCGCCGAGTTTGCCGATGCCGAATCACTGCGCCGTCACAACACGTATTTTGTCAGTCGCGATCTGAGTGCAGCACGCGCTGGTGATCTTTTGTTCTTCCGGCAGGAAGGACACCGCATGCCATTTCACACAATGATTTATGTCGGGAAGAGCTACTTCGGAGAGAGTACCGACTCAGACTGGCTCGTTTATCACACCGGGCCGATAGATGGTCATGCAGGCGAGATGCGGCGTGTGACGGTCACTGAATTGCTTCAACATCCGGAGTTCAGTTGGCGGCCATTGGCACAGAATCCTGCGTTCTTGGGAGTGTATCGCTGGAACATCCTCCGGGAGGAGGACTGATATGCGTTCATTTCGCGTGATTGTGCTCGCAGCTTTCATCATTCTTTCTTCAGTCTTGTTCGCGCAAGAAGAGAAGACTGGTTTCTTCTCGCTCAACTCCAGCCGCACTTACGCGCCCGGACAGAAAGTTTCGATTGATATGTGGGCGCAGAATGTCGAGACTCTGGAGTTTCGCGTCTATCGCGTCAACGATCCAGTCAAGTTCTTCGCCCAGCTTGGCGATGCGCACCAGTTTGGCGGACGCGCGCCTCGGCCACCGCACACACTCACTTGGCTGGAGCGGTTCCACGATTGGAAGCACAGCATCTTCGCATGGATTCGCGATTTCTTCCGCGCGCAATTCACAGCAGAAAATCGGGAGACGATACGGCAGCAGCGCAGCGAAGCCAAACAGCAGCCGCAAAGCAGCGCCCAGGTCTTCGCGCAGATTCCCATTCTCAACTCGCAGCAGCTTGTGGCCACATGGCGGCAGAATGTGGCTTCACGGAGCAATCGCTGGGAAACGGAAAACGTTGCCATTCCGGTCAAAGACCGTGGCGTTTACCTGATCGAGGCCACCGATGGCAAGCTGCGCGCGTACACAATCGTGGTCGTCAGCCAAATGGCGCTGATCACAAAAACCGCGCCAGGAACGATTCTCGCATTCGCGTCAGACCGGCAGACGAGCCAGCCGGCGACTCAGGCGCAAACCTTCTTCTTTGTAAATCGCAATCAAGTCGGCGAGCAGGTCACGCAGCAGGATGGCCTTGCCCAAGTTGATGTGAAGGAGCCGCGCCCTGAAAACGTACAGGTCATGGCCAGGACCAAAGACGATTTTGCGATCAGCGCGCCTTGGTCGTACTGGATGGGCACTGATGCTGCACGCTCGCTGACCACCTACATGTACACGGACCGGCCGGTGTATCGTCCCGGCGATACGGTTCACTTCAAGGCGATCCTGCGCACGCGCTCTGGATTCAACTATCAGGCCCCTGCGAACAGCGATTTCAACCTGAAAATCAGCGACGTCGAGGGCAAGGATGTTTTTGCCGCAACCCTGAAATCGACCGCGATGGGCACCCTGCACGGCGAATACTCAATTCCGGCGAATGCTGCGCTCGGTGATTACAACATTCAGATCCGCACCGGCGAGTACTACACCCAAGGCGGCAGCTTTGCGGTCGAGGAATACAAGAAACCGGAATACGAAGTCCGCATCAGCTCCACTGTGCCGCGCGTACTCGAAGGACAGCCGATCCACGCAATGATTGAGGCCAAATACTATTTTGGCGAGCCGGTCGTGAACGCCAAGGTGAAATGGGTCGTCCACCGGCAGCGTACTTACAGCGGCTTGAATATGTTTGCGGAGGAATCTGGCGAGGAAGGCGGGGGCTACAGCGACGAATCTGATGATGAAGAAGGCGCTGGCAGTGATACCGAACGCTACTACAACGGCGAACAGACAGAAGAAAACTCTGGAATGCTCGATGAAAATGGCCAGCTGCAGATCACCGTTCCAACCGAGTTTGATGAGAAACAGCACACCGATATTACTTATCGAATCGAGGCTCGCATTACCGACGAAGCCAATCGCGAGATTAGCGGTCACAACTATGTGCTGGCCACCTACGGCAACTTTCGGATTGGTGCCACCCCCTCAAGCTATGTTTATAACGTTGGCAGCACTGTGCAGCTGAATATCGAGGCGCGAGATTATGACGTGAAGCCTGTACAAACAACGTTTCACGTTGCGCTCGAAAGCTGGGACTACCGTGACCGGCGGGGCGAGCAGTTGTTTTCGACCGACGGCCAGACTGATGCGAACGGCCACGCCGAAATCAAGGTCCCGATCAGCAAAGGCGGCTCAATCCGCGCGCATGTCACAGCCACCACGGCAGAGAATCGAACTCTAGAAGAGACAGCTTTTATCTGGGTGCCCGATCGCGATTGGTACTGGTCGGGTGGCGCGCGAGAGAGCATCCAAATCATTCCTGACCAAAAGTCGTACAAGCCGGGCGACACCGCGAAGGTGCTCATCATGGCTGGGCCAGATCCGGTGAACATTCTGGTCACCTCCGAAGGGATTGGTCTGCTGAGCCGGCAGGTCGTCCACAGCAGTGGCGGTCCCGTCACCGTGCAGGTGCCTATACGTACCGAGAACGCGCCGAATTTTTACATCAGCGCAGCTTTTCTCAAGGACAACAAACTTCACCAAGGGTCAAAGAGCATCAATGTTCCGCCGGACACATTCAAGCTCAACGTGCAGTTGCAGCCGTCAAAGGCCCAGTTCGAGCCTGGTGAGGGGGCAAGCTACACAATCATCGCCAAAGATGCACAAGGCAAACCTACATCAGCCGAGTTCAGCTTGGGCGTGGTCGATGAGGCGATTTATGCGATACGCCCGGAAGCCACAACCGACATTCTGAAGTTCTTCTATGGACGAGTCTTCAACCGAGTCACGACCGACAGCTCGCTCGCTTATTATTTTCACGGCGAAGCGGGCAAAAAGCAGATGCAGCTCGCGAATGTAAGGCCGCACAAATGGCTAGCCGAGATCAAACCTGAACGCCTGGTTGAGCCCAGGGTTCGCAAGGCATTCCCTGACACCGCATTCTGGGTAGCCGATGTGAACACCGGAGCTGACGGTCGAGCTTCAGTGAAATTCAATTTCCCTGACTCTCTGACCACATGGCGCACAACCACCCGCGGCATCACTGCGGATAGCAAGGTCGGAAGCGCGGTCGAGAAAGTGATCGTCCGCAAGAACGTCATGGTTCGCGTGGCGGTGCCACGCTTTTTTCGGCAAGGCGATCAGGTCACGATTTCTGCGATAGTCCATAACTATTTGTCCAACGCCAAGATGGCTCGCGTGTCCATGGACATGAAAGGACTGGAACGGATTGACGGCGCTACCCGTGACGTTAACGTCCCTAGCAAAGGCGAGGTCAAAGTTGACTGGCGCGTCAAGGCTGAGAACGTGCTGCAAAGTTCTGTGCTCGCCAAAGCTCTGACTGATCAGGAATCAGACGCGATGGAACTCACACTTCCCGTAATTCCGTATGGCGTGAAGATGTCGATCCCGCGCTCCGGTTCCATCAGCGAAATCAATGGCGACACAACCGAAGAGATAAAGTTCCCAGACCGGGGCGAGACAAACGGGCGTAGCTTGCAGGTTGACCTTTCACCTTCCACGGCCGGTGCGATCTTCGGGGCGCTGGATTATCTGACCTCATATCCATACGGCTGCACAGAACAGACCATGTCCAGTTTCCTGCCCGACGTGATTGTCGGCGATGCCATCAAGCAGCTTGGCGTAAAACCTGCGATGGACGAGGCAGAACTCAAGAAGAAAATTGATGCAGGGATAAAGCGTTTGTACGAATTTCAGCACGACGACGGCGGATGGGGCTGGTGGCAAACGGACGAAAGCCATGTATTTATGTCCGCGTATGTCCTGGCGGGGCTTAGTCAGGCGAAACAGATCGGCTATGACGTGGACCAGGAGCGACTCACCAAAGCTCAATCATGGGTGCGCCGCGCGTTTGATGGAGATAAGAAGATCGTTGCTGACTTGCGCGCATATCTAGCGTATTCGTTGGCCCTGAGCGGCGTGACCGACAAGCCGATCCTTGATTCCGTTTGGGACCAACGCTCCGATTTGACACCCTACGGCGCTGCAATGCTCGGGCTGGCCATGAATCTCGCCAACGACTCCCGCGTGGCGGACCTGGCCACCTTGGTCGAGAAAGGCGCTGTGATTGACGACCAATCGGCGCATTGGAACCTGACGCGTGATCCCATGCTCGACTTTGAAACCGACGCCAGCCCGGAGGCAACGGCGTTTGCCGCAAAGTTTCTGGCCAAAGTGAACCCGAGTAGTCCATTGCTGCCAAAGGCCGCGTTCTGGCTGGTCACTCACCGTAATGAAGGCTACTGGTGGGATTCGACCAAGCAAACAGCATTCGTCGTGTATGGCCTGATTGATTTCCTCAAGCAGAGCGGCGAACTGAAGCCCAGCTACTCGGTTGAATTCCTGGTCAACGACAAGCCGGTCCTGACCAAGCGCTTCATGGAAGGCGACGCGCTGTCGCCGACCTCCGCAACCGTGCGGCTCGGGCCGGATCAACTCGGCCAAACCAATCGGGTGGTCATTCGCAAGCGGGGCCAGGGCAGGCTCTACTGGTCACTGCGTGGCGAGTACTATTCCGACGAGAAGAAACTCACGAATGTGGGTTCGTTCAATCTCACGCTGACGCGCGAGTATTTCAAACTGAGTCCGGTTCGGGAGAAGGACCGCATCCGCTACAAGCTCGATCCACTGAAAGGGCCTGTTCAGGCCGGCGACACGCTGGCGGTGAGGCTTACCGTTACCGGCTCGGAGTGGAAATACATGATGGTCGAAGACCCGATTTCCGCCGGAACCGAGTTCATCGAGCACGACAATCTCTACGATCTGACGGAGAAGCCGTCGTGGTGGAACTGGTGGTACACGCGGCGCGAATTTCATGACGACCGCGCGGCCTTTTTCGAAACCTACTTCCCGCGGGGAGCGAAGGAGTACGTGTATCTCTTGAAAGTGGTCAACCCCGGCGTGTTCCGAGTCAGTCCGGGCAAGGTCGAGCCGATGTACCAACCTTCGTACTTCGCGACGAGCGATCCGCTAACGCTGGAGGTCAAATGAGCTCCCATATGTCAGGCTTTGAACGCGACACATTGGATGTAGTCCTGAGCGGCAGGCGGGTGTGGCTCGTGCATGTTCTTGCTAACGCCCTGCTCATGATTGCGTTCTTCTACTGGACGCGCATTCCGGAGGAAACTGGCTGGCAATTTGCTTTGACGATAATCGGCGGCTTCGCGATCGCGTTCGTGACGTTGTGGCTCCATACCGCCACATTCGATTACTTCAGCCTGGCGTCAGAACGCTGTTTCAGAAAATCGCTGCGCAGTTCTGTCGCTCGAATTCCCGCATTCTTGATTTGGACGGTGATCTTCGGTTTCGTACTCTGGCTCATTGGCCAATTGTGGGATTACGATCAGCAGATTGGAGGATGGGCACGCCACGCACTGCCGCTATTCCTGCGGGGAAGGATAACCCCTCGAACAATGTTTTCCGCCTCGCACTGGATCGTGTGGTTCCTCTATTTCTTTCTGTGGCCGATTTTGTTTTTGCCTCTCGGCGCTCAAGTTGGAGTGAAAAACTTTCGCGGATTCTACAATGCGGCCGCATTTCGTCCTGTGCGTGAAGTGCGCTTTTGGCTCACTTACTTAATTTGCTTTGTGATCGGCGCCTACATGCCCTATACGCTGGCATGGATGGTCCCGCGCAAACCCTCCCCGCTGAACGAGCAGACTTGGAGCATGGCGCTTCGCCTTGGATTCGGATACCTGCTGCTCGTGACGGCATGGGTGATCCTGTGCGCCGCGATCATGCGCGCGAGCGACGGAGATGGGGAGAGTGTTACTACACATTCGGAGCCGGAGCCGATGATGACGGCCTCGTAGGAACCATGGAGCGACGGGCGTCTCGCCCGTCTTGCCGGGTGCGGAGGCCCGGCTCTCCACAGCAATATAAGTCATCGTTTCGATGATACCCACTCCAGTACCTTGCTCAATCCATTCTTCTCTACCGCGTCCGCCACAGCGCCGGCGCACGCCTGATAAGAAGCTCGCATCTCTTGTTCGGTTCGCAGCGACTGCAGTTGCCGTTCAATCACGTCCACATCAACTTTGGCGGGCTTTGCTGTTTCTGGATTGGACAAGTAAATCGCCAATCCCTCCCGCAGCCACAGCGGCGTGCTAGGACGAGCTTGCGATTCGATCAGCATGTGCAAGAACTCGTGTCGCAAGGTCGAATCGAGGGAATGGGTCCGTTGCAATGTGCCGATCGGCTGTAGCCGGATTTCGCTTCCAAGAGTGCTGGCTGCTACCCATCCGGGTTCGCCGGTTGCGTCGCGATAAATCGCGACTGTCGGATAGACCTTGACCTGTGGACGCAGACTGATATTCCATCTAGTGCGTTCGACAGCAAAGCGGAACGCGCGTTCCGCAGCCGGAAGCAGGAGCGCCGCGTCAGCTCTGTTAGTGGTCATTACATCGAGGGACTCGCCGGGCAGCCTTTCCCAGGAGAGCCCTTGTGCATTGATTCCAACTGCCGTGCCTGGATAGTAGAACGTGAGAATCTCGCGATAGCTGTGGCCTTGCTCACCCATGCTCTCGGCTCCGGCCTGGCAAAGCCCAACCCCGTGTCCCTGGCCTCGTCCGCGGAACGCTATGCTGTCGCCAAGGTCTTCTTGCTGATAAAGATCGCTGCGCAGCTTGTCCCAGCCCAGCGCCCTGCCGATTGCGAAACGAAAATCTGTCGCGCTCACCGAACGATTATTCACAAGTAGCCGTTGGACGCGCCCCGAATCCGATCTTTCAGCCACGGTGACGGTGGTTACAGGTTGGCCGAGCGCGCGAGCGAGATCGCTCTTGCCGATCTGCGCGTGCCACTCATCCGGAGTTCGGATGCAATAGACATCGTGATGGCGACGCAAATACGGAACGTGCAAGTCTGGTTCAAGCGCGCTGGCATCCTCGATCTCGCCGCCACAACTCCGGTGATAGTACGTCGCCGCAGGTCGCCCTTCAAACCACAGCAATTCTCCTTCAGTTGCCGCCGCTGCCACCCGCGCTCGGTGAGACTCGTTGCCCAGTCGCAAATCCTGGCAGTGCGTGGTATCGCAAAAATCAAAGCCCTCAATCCGGTGACGCGAACCGAAATGAACCGCAAAGGTCCGAGCCGACACAGCCATGGCTTTAAGAGCCTCATCGGACTTGAAATTCGCGCTCTCGCCCTGCAGGACCGCCGTGACGTATTGCTCCAGAGGCATCGTGAGCGTTAACAGCAACCAGTCATCGTGGGCCTGGATGCGAAGTTCGTTTTCAATCGCAAACGGAGAGAAACCATTCCCGCTGATGTGGGCCCGACCTTTAAGCAGAACCTGCGAGGAAGAAACGGAACCTGCTGAAACACTCGATGCTTTTGCGGTGATCTCTAATGGTCCGCTCAACCGCGTTGCCAAGCAGTTTTCGCAAGTGCGAAAAGATGCGCCCTCTGGCGTGACACGAATCTCAGTAGGAGGATGCTGCCAGAACAAACGCACCAGCACCGTCCGTTGCTGTGCCGCTGCAGACACACTAAGGCACAACAACAACATCGTGCAAAACGCTCGCTTCATGGGTGCCTGCTCTTGTACCACGCGTGAAATATCTCGCCGGCAAGCGGCGCGGCATCGCTCGGGCCAGTCCCACGCTCGAGGAAGACGACGACTGCGATCTCTGGCTTGTCTGCTGGTGCATACCCGGCAAACCAGCCGTTCGTCCATGCGCCTTCGTCTGTGCGAGGCGTTCCGGTCTTGCCCGCGACTTTCATGTCCAGCACCGAAGCCAGCCGCGCCATGCCGTAGTTCGTCGCCTCTTCAAGACCCTGGGATACGGTACTCTCGGCAGCGCTCGAATCGGCAGCAGTGCGGCGAAGTGCAAGCGTACGATATGCGGCAAGCATTTCAAGCGGAGTGACTTTCATGTCCCCTTCACCAACTGATTGCAATTGTCGTTCCTCATCGTTTAGTGCCCGGCGAATGGAGCCGGTCGCTTCAATGTGGGCGAATCCGCTGGGCGACGCGAAGCCCGCCTTCGTAAACGCCGCCTCAAGGTCCGCAGCACTCAACCGGAGTCCAAACGTGGCGAAGAAGTCGTTGCATGAATAAGCCAACGCCGAGACGGCCTGGAGCGGTCCGGTCTGCGGATGCGAGCAGGAAAGATCGTGCGAGCCTACGTGGAGAGTGCGTCTGCAGACAAGTGATTCCGTCGTGCTCAGCTTGCCGGACTGCAAGAGAGCCAGGAGAGTGAACGGTTTGAATGCCGACCCTGGTTTGGCTAGGCGCCGGGCAGCAACGTTGGGGTTATAAGCGGCGAGCACCCGTCCGGAGGCCACATCGACTACGACCGCAGCTCCCGAGCTCCCGCCCATAATTCGAGCCAACTCTGACTTCAGGTCGGCTGCTTGAACGGTGCTTCCGATGACAAGAATGAAAGCTAAGAGACGGTAGAGCATCGGAAGAATTGTACAGATCAGTTTTCAATTGCGAGGCTGCGGAAGACGTAGAAATTCGCGTCCAAGTTGCGTCCAACTATTGCCAAAAGGGCGTATTTTTGAGCTCCTGGCGTACTGGAAGTCATTGAAACATATAGAGCGTGGTAGCGATCGAGCGCCCTTTTAAGGCATGGGTCGCAGGTTCGAATCCTGCCGCGCTCACCAAGATTTCAAAGCACTTGGCTAATTTGGGCAGGGTTGATTTCGGGCACCCCCAGACACCCAGAACAATTGAAAGCGTAGTTCCTATGCAGTCGCGGCGGTACTTCTCTCCTTCAATTGCTCCGGAAATCTCGTCGGAAGCATCATCTGGACGGCCTTCTTGTGCGCCTCGTGCTGATCGGTTGAGACTGCTTGTGCGTAAAGGTCTAGGGTGATCTTTGGGGTTGTGTGACGAAGCTGCGATTGTGCGACCTTCACATTCTCTCCGTTTGAAATCAGCAATGTCGCCAGTGAGCGACGCAGCGTGTGCCATCCGATCGGGGCTTCCTTGCTGCTCTTGATTCCAGAGACTTTCTCTATCACGGGACGGATGTGCCGGCGGAAAAGGATCTGGTAGGCCCGGCTGACAGTCGAGCTGCAGGACGGCACGGAGCGCACCTACGATCCACGCCGACAGCAGGGCGTCTCGGTCTTCCGGGAGGAGATGCGGAGTTTTTCAGTGGGCGACCGCTTCCATGTCACCGCGCCGGCCAACGAACTGAAAGTTGCGAACCGCGAGTTGGGCACCATCGAGAGCATAGAGGAAGATGGGCGGCTGCGAATGAAAATGGACAGTGGCCGCGCGATCGAACTCGATCCGCGCAAGCTCCCGCATCTCGACCACGGCTATGCCATGACCAGCCACTCCAGCCAGGGTCAGACTGCCGACCGTGTCCTGATTCACGTGGACACCGAGTTGGGCGCTAGGGATCTGCTCAACAGCGGCATGGCCTATGTCTCCGTCTCGCGCGGAGCACACGATGCACAGCTTTTCACCAACGACCGCGAGAAGCTGCCTGGGGCGCTCGGTCACGATGTATCGCAGCAGAGCGCGCATGTGCCCGAGATCAAACCTAACCAGACGATTGCGCCGCAGCAGGAAGTCTCCCAGCAGGGTCAACACCAGGACCATGGCATAGGTCTCGGAATCGATTTTTAGAACCCCTGCCTGCCCCTATAATGGCAGCGTAGCGCGGGCGCAAACCCCGTCAAGGTCGACCTGAAGGTCGCCGCTACGCGGGCACGCGCCTTGACAGAGTTTGCTCGACCCGCGCCAGAATCTTGCCGCCATTCCGGGGCCAGGCAATAAAGACATTCCAAGAAGTTACCGCACTGCGCCCGACAAGCGCTAGCCAGGGGCGCAGTTCACGCCAGTCGACCACTTTTAGCGGTTACTCGGCAGCGACTCTCCTGCGCAGCAGCACTCATTCTGGAGTGATGTGTCAATCCCACCCGCGCCGTTGCAAGCGGCGCACAACGTGCTCTGGCGGCACTTCAAGACGCTGGAGGGTTTGTCAAAACAATCGGGGCGAGGACAGTCGATGTTTCGCACATGAATCTTGGCATGTTCACTCCACAGCAATCGCTATTCAGAACAATGTTGCTTCTTGCCGTTCAAGTCTTTGTAGGTTGCGCGTGGTTCTGCCAAGCCGCAATAAACTCCGCTCCAGTAATTTCAGCTCGGCGGCTTTCCGCCTCGCGTGAAAAGAGCATTTCGTCAGCGCAGAACACGACTGACATCAAGTTCCACGCAATAGGATTCACTGCAAACGGGCGATTTTGTTGATCCGCGCCATATAGCTGCCGGCGCTCCGGCTTGAGAATCGAATTTTACGATCACCGTCGAGTCGATGTGAGTCACAGACAATGTTGTGATCTCATCTGTGGTTCCTTACGACTCATTCCGAGAAACATGGGGCAATCTCAGGAATGAGAGGGAGAGCGCGCCATCCCCGAGATGTCTTGGTTGTTGGTCACTTTACTGCCATAACTTCCGTCGCGAGGTCGGCGACGCGGTCGAATCCTGGAGATAGATTGTGAAATTATCCTTTACCCAAAAGCCCGAAGCTGATGTGGAACGCAGATCGCCTCGTACACTAGAATTTTACCTTTTGCTTACGACGATCTGTGCTTGGCGGCTGAATTGGGGTGTAATCTCGCGGTGGCTGCTTTTCGAGCCATCAGGAGAAAGCCTTTGGCCTTTGCGTCTTGTTCAAGCGAAAATAACTGTGTACGTCCAGCCGCTGGATGTTTCAAGTCCATCTCCAGCTCGGCCAACATAAGTCGTGCTTCGAGTCGAATGCTCATGGGGATACGATCTTTGGTTCCGGCTAAAGTGTTTCTCAGCAGGCTTGCAGCCTCTAGTCTCCTCCCGGAGGCGGATTCAACTGCTGCCATCCCGAGCGCCACATGTGCCAGCGTTGCGGTATCGCCGGTTTTATTGGCCAATTGCTGCGCGTGCTGCAAAATTTTATCCGCCTCGTCTACTTTCATTTGGGCGACAAGGGAACGGATGAGCAGTACTTCAGCCTGCGCTTCGTCGTTAGTATCGTTTCCCTTTTCAAATTCCTTGCCTGCCTGGCGAGCGCCGTTTTCTGCCTGTGTGAAATGGCCCTCCTCAAAAGAAATTCTAGCCAGAGCTATTCGACTCGCCGGGACTGAGTCTTCCTCGTGAAGATTGTCGAGCTCAGCCAGAGCCTTCTCTTGTTGCTTGCGAGCATTCGCCAGATCATCTCGCCAAAACGCCGTTTGCGCAGAATGGGAGAGCGCCATCGCGGCACGGGCCTGGTCTCCCCCTTCGATAAACACCTCTTGTGCCTCTAAGTACATTTTGTCTGCCACAGCTAACTGTCCTTGAGCAGTATCCAAGTCGCCCAAACTGAGCAGCGCAAATCCCAAATCTATTTTCCTCCCTGTCTTACGGCTCACATCGGCGGCTTCCCTTAGCGCCCGGCCCGCACCCTTGAAGTCTGCTTCGGCTTGCATGACCACTGCGACATTGGTCAAGTCTCCAGCCAATGCGCTTTGGTCGCCGGTTGCACGGTCGAGAGTGATGGCTTCCTGAAAATGCGCCTTAGCATGCACATTGTCTCCCATGGAGGCCTCCGCCATGGCAATGTTTCCAACCGCTAGACCGATCCCCTGAGCATCTTTGAGGTCACGATAAATGCTCAACGACTGCTCATAGGCGTGCTTGGACTGAGCGACCTGATTTTCGCGGTTGAGAATATTTCCGAGATCATTCCAAATCCCAGCCTCTCCATCTCGGTTTCCCAGTTCACGAAAAATCGTCAATGCCTCGTCGTAAGCCTTTCTGGCGTCCTCCAGACGTCCTTCATGAGAAAATGCGACTCCCATGTTGTGCAATGCCCCGGCTTCACCGAAGCGGTAACCGAGATCGGCAAAAAGCTGTCTGGCAGACTTCAACGCGGCATTAGCACTGGCAGCGTCCCCAAGATCGGTCAAAGCTCTCCCTTCAGCAAGCCTCGCCTGCGCGACTAATAGACGGGCCCCTATCTTTTCGCCTTTCAGACTAGCTTGTTTGGCGGCGCTGGCTTGCTGCTTGTAGTCGCTGAGTGCTGCTGCGGCTCCGACCTGTGTCATGTCTATCCGAGGATCGTCGCCAGCCGGAAGCGGAAGTTTCCGCAGCAATTCAAGAGTGCCCAGGCAATCCTTCGCTTTGCCCGCGCTGACTTGAACGGAAGCGAGACGTAAACCGTAGTCGAGATTGTCCGGGAAAAATGTAAAGAGAGTGCGATAAATCTCGATCGCCTTTTCCCATTCTCTGATAGCTTGGCGATAGCGACCCTCCACCAGCAGTTCCTGCTCGCGAGGCAACTTAGCTACCAGCTCGAATGCTTTTTTAGCCTCCTCTCTATACTTCGGTTCATTGCCCAAGTTGAACCAGGATTCGGCCAAAGCCGAGTGTGCAAGTGCATATCCCGGATCGGCAACCACTGCTTCCTGGAAGAGATCGCGCGCTTCTTGTGGCCTGAAGGCGCGGACCTTCTCCAATCCTTCAGCGTAAGACTTTGCAGCCTTTGAATTAGAAGGCAGCAATGCTTTTGTGCCAGCCTTCTCACTTTCGGAAACTCCTCCCGCGCCCATTTTTTCCCGCAGAGTCGTCCCGGCCCGTGCCACGAGGCTTGCCAAATCGTCTTCTGTGCCGGACTCGGCTGATTCCAAAATTGTTTCTTCGCCGATTGCATCCTGAAGTCGTAAATCAAACCGGATCTGCCGACCATCGCTCCCGAACTCGGCGTAGGAACCCAGAACAACGAAGTCACTATTCACATATTGGTGAACTTTTCGCAGTGTTGTGGAGGCGAGAGCATCCTCTTCCGGAAGCGAAAGATTCAGTTTCATTCGTGAGATGTCTTCGCCGGAAATGGTTCGCAGTTTGCCCCCGGCACCCAGTTCAGTGGTCAACATTTCGGACAGGGCTGTCGAGAGCCAAGCGGTATCGCTACGGCCAGAGAGATTCTTAAATCCCAGCACAGCCACCGAGCGACGGCCCGAGGCCTGCCGGTTAACGGCTTCTGGGCGTGCTGTTTCGATCGCTCGCCTCTGCTGCCAGAGTATGATCCCCAGTGCCGCAACCATAATCAAAAAAATCGCTATTCCCGCGATCGCTTCCGCCTTGTGTCGCTGGAGCAACCTCGATGCGCGATATGCCAGGGTGCTGGGGCGCGCGTTGACGGGCCGATGTTCCAGATATCGATGAATATCCTCCGCTAGCTCGGCCACGGTTGCAAAACGGCGCCGGGGTTCCTTCTGCAACGCTTTGAGAACGATGTTGTCAAGATCGCCGCGCAATGAACGCCGCAATTTGTCCGGCTGTCCTTCGCGCGTCCGGCTGACGGTCTGAGCGGTGATGGCGACCGTCGTCCCATCAGCGAGTGTTTCGGTTTCGACGCGGTCAACGGCAGTCGAGGGCGACTCCGGCTCCTGCTCACAAATGGCACGTTCCATGGCGGCAGGAGTGTTCTGTTTCAGCTTATAAGGACGATGGCCTGTGATCAGGCTGTAAAGCACAACACCCAATGAATACACATCGGTAGCCGAAGTAACAGGCTCTCCGCGCACCTGTTCCGGGCTGGCGTAGGCCGGAGTCAGGCGCCGGTTTAAGGTGCGAGTGACGGCTGCTTGTGACGATTCCGCCGGATCGAGAACTTTCGCAATCCCGAAGTCGAGCAGCTTGGCCGTGCCTTTGGCTGTCACCAGAGCGTTGCTGGGCTTCAGATCGCGGTGGATCACATGATGCTGATGGGCGTATGCGACCGCTTCGCATACCGTACAGAATAGACGCAGTCGTTCTTGAATTGAGAGCGTGTGAGCATCGCAGTACTCGTCAATCGGGAGGCCGTCCACATAGTCCATCACCAGAAACGGAAGACCTTCTTCCGTGCTGCCCCCATCAAGCAGCTTCACGATGTTGGGATGGTCGAGCGCGGCCAGTGTCTGGCGCTCATTCAGGAAACGGCGCAGTAGCTCCGCCCGATCAAGGTCGGGGCGAAGCAACTTGATCGCCACACGCAACTCAAATTGCTCATCGTCCCTGGAGGCCAGATAGACTGCTGCCATGCCGCCATAGCCGATGCGCCGCTCAATGCGATAATCCCCGACCCGGCGCCCGATCATGGGATCTTCAGCTTCGCCGACCGAAGCCGCTGGCTGCGATGAAACTGCTTTGAATACTTCCCGGGTGGTGGCCTCCTCGCTCTCCGCCGAAGCCAGCAGGGACTCCACTTCCGCGCGCAGCGCTTCATCCCCTCCGCAGGCTTCATATAGAAACGTGACACGTTGACTGGGTTCGCGCTCCAGAGCCAGGCTGAAGAGTTCCTTGATTTTCTGCCATCGCTCCGGCGTCAGCGAAGGCTGGATTCGGGGCGCCCGACACGGGTTTATTGGAGGAAAGCCGCCCATGAGCTTTGAGAATCCCCAGGCATGCAACGATTTGTGGCGGCAATCAGGAAGGAAACGAATTGTCGCCTATGAGCCGCGAGTATATATCCATCGCTCGAGCCTGGAAAGCTGGAAATCGGGCGAAAGAGTCGTCTGTCATGGACGCCGAAATTCACTGAAATCGCGTGATCTGTTGTTTCCCGATCCTGCACGTTACCGGTAGGGGATCGCATATGTGCAAGCCCGCCGGCCTGTAAGCGAGGACGCTTTGGTCACAGCAAAACAGGTGTATAGTGGCGGCATCTTTTTCGCACGCGCGGGAAGATCGACCCGCAGAACTAATGTTGGCCAGTGCGCTCGGGATTTTTTCTTCCCCTCCCGGGCTGGGATTGTTCAAACCGGAAAGCCGACATTGCAGTGTCGCGGTCCTTGCATTCCGCGGACGCGGTGAGGTCGCTCGATGAACAAGCCTTCCATCGACGTAACGCTACTACTGAAGAAGTTGAGCAGCGGCAACCAGGACGTCCTCGCCGAACTGATCCCGCTGGTGTATGACGAACTCCGCCGCCTTGCCGCTTACCACTTGCGCCAGGAGCGTAGTAATCACACCCTGCAGGCGACCGCGCTGGTGCATGAGGCTTATCTGCGCCTGGTCGATCAGCATCACGTGGATTGGAAAAACCGCAGCCACTTCTTTGGAGTTGCGGCACACCTGATGCGACGCATTCTCCTGATGCACGCGCGTCAGCATCACGCGGCCAAGCGCGGCGGCTCGGCGCAGAAAGTTTCCTTGGATGAAGCAGTTATCTTTACCCGTGAACGATCGGCGGAACTGGTGGCCCTGGACGAATTGTTGACGCGTCTGGCGGAACTGGACCCACAACAGGCAAGGATCGTTGAACTCCGTTTCTTCGGCGGACTGTCGGTGGAGGAAACGGCCGACCTGCTGGGGATTTCGACTGCGACCGTGAAGCGCGATTGGGCGATGGCGAAGGCTTGGCTGGCGAGGGAATTGGGATGGGCCGCAAACCGGGAGACTGCTTCTGGCTGCGCTGCCGGACTACACGGGCTTTTGTGTGAGCTCTTTTTTGCCTTCCCGGCACGTTATGAGGTAAGCGCGATGCAACAAATCGAAAGTTGTTGCCACGCACTCTTCCCCGCAAACGTGACAAATCCAGGAAGGAGAATCGTTATGAAGAACAACATTGCACGTGCGCTGCTGGTGCTCGCCGCCGCTTCTGTCGTGGCGTTGGCGCCCATACAGGCCAATGCCGCCCAGTGCTCGCTCGGTAGTATGGCCGGGAACTGGGCTTACACCTACACCGGAACGATCTTCACTCAGAATGGTCCCTTGCCTGCCGCATCCGTAGGCCGCTATCACCAGGACACGGCCGGAAACATCACGGGCAGCCAGACCCGCAGTGTTGCCGGAAACTCTGGGGTGGAAGAAATCACTGGAAAGATTACTGTGAATGGAAATTGCACGGCCACCGCAAACATCAATGTGTTCCAGAACGCCAGCCTCCAGCGTTCTGCTGTCCTGGCTCTGGTCTTTGACA
>Ga0209056_10001262_pt1 | contig 27708 bp, 19 predicted proteins | sample GraSoiAngelo_114_FD_185876 | JGI IMG/M metagenome (GOLD analysis project Ga0209056, IMG submission 185876) | Grasslands soil microbial communities from the Angelo Coastal Reserve, California, USA - 14_0903_13_40cm (SPAdes) (version 2) | ecosystem: Environmental > Terrestrial > Soil > Grasslands... | reverse complement strand
AGCCTATGATCTGAGTAGCCTCAACGGCAGTTACGCCGACTCTTTCTCGGGCTTTGCTCCGCCAACGCCTCAGGCAAACAGCTATGGGCCAGTCTACGAAGCGGGCTTGTATACATTCGATGGCACAGGCGGCTTCATGGCACGTAATGTCTTGAACTTCGGTGGCGGCGCCATACTCAATGCGAGTTGGAGTGCGACTTTCACCGGGGCCTATACTGTGAATGCGAACGGTACCGGCACCATGACTTGGACGGACCATCGGCGCCACTTCGTGATCGGCGCTGGCGGAAACGAGCTCAAGTATGTAGGTACCGACCCCAACACCGGTATTGTAGTGGGCGGTTCCATGGTCAAACAGTAGCCGGCAATAGCTCTGAAACAGCTCGCGATCAGCCGTCACGCTTCACTGTGTGGCGGCTGATTGTTTCTCCGTCTGCGGGGGAAGCACGCGCCCTGGTGTGTTGGCGATTGCGCCCTCGATTCTGTTTCTCGGCCAACAGAAGGCAACAAAGAGGACAAAGGCTCTCTTTCGATCGCCGGAACCAAACAGAGACTTCCCTTCCTTTGTTTCCTTTGGTTTGAGGAAGTTCCGACATCTCCGCGTAACCTCGCGCTGGTTTCCGTTCTGTACTTCAATGAACGGCCAGAAATGACTCCTCACGACGAGAAGCCAACGAAGGCCAAAACAAGAGAAATTAAAAGAAAGAAATAACAACTATGAAGACAAAGTTAACGAAGATGATAATGAGCTCCTTGGCCTTAGGCTGTGCGTCGGTGTGCTTGGCTGCTGCGATGGCGGTGGGCACGTCCGCTACCGCGCAGTCCGCACCCGACGGGCGAGCTTGCAGCGTGCACACTCTGCACGGGTCGTATCTGTTCGCCACGCACGGCTGGAACATAGTCGGCGGTGTTGCGCAACCGAAAGCCATCGTAGAAGGCATCGACTTCAACGGAGATGGTACGCTGGTCAGCCCGTTCGCCACGGTCAGCATAAATGGCACGATCCTCCATTCCAGCGGATCGTTAGGAACCTATACGGTGAACACGGATTGTACTGGCACACTCTCGTTTACCGGAGGCGCAAGCTTCGACATATTCGTCGAGCAGAACGGCAAGCAGCTCTGGATGATCCAGACCGGTCCAGGCTCACCAGTGTTTGAGGGGACTGTAACACGAGTGCCATAATAAAAGCTGTTCCGACGAGACTCGCCCTCTGACGGACTATGGGATTGGCGCGTTCCATCCGCGCCAAATCCATTTGCTCACAAATGTCATTCTGAGCGCAGCGAAGAATCTCGGATGAAATTTCGACCGATTCGCCAACGGAAATAAACAGAGATGTTTCGCTTCGCTCAACATGACAACGCTATGAGTTCTAGTATAAATCTTCTCGCCGGTGAGAGAGCGACTCTACCCGGCTCCGGACTGAGAGTACAAGGTCTTTGGATAACTCGGCATCAATAAGCTCTTCGCGGTCTGCCGATGCGGCTGCGATTACAACTCCGCGGGGATCGATGATTGCGGAGCTGCCACAAAACCACAGGTCGTCATCTTTCCCGACGCGGTTCGATGCTACGACGTAGCTCTGGTTTTCGATCGCGCGCGCCATGGCGAGCGTCCGAAAATGTTCGACACGCGGAAACGGCCACGCAGAAGAGACAATAAAGGCGTCGACTTTCTGCTCGGTCGCGAGTTTTCGGTACATCTCCGGAAAGCGAAGGTCGTAGCAGATGCTGAAGCCAAAATGCAGACCGCCGAGTGAAAAGCTCGCGAAGGCTTCGCCTGGAGCAAAGCAAGTCTGTTCTTCGACGGGCGCGACCGCATACAGATGAGTCTTGCGATATTTCGCAGAGATGGTGCCACGCGAATTGTAAATTGATGATCCCGCGCGCTCCGAAACGCCGCAGACGATCGCAATGGAAAGCTCCCTCGCGATGTTTTGGAGTTCGGGAACGAATCCACTCGTCCAAGACGCAGCGTGTTTTTGAATTACCGGCATGGAATAGCCGGTGTCAGTCATCTCCGGAAACACGATCAGCTCGGCGCCGGCCGCTTTGGCCCGACGGGAAAAATCGCGAACTTTTAAAAGGTTCGCTTCGGGATCACCGAGCGCACACGAAATCTGGGCGACTGCAATGTTCATTAGTCGGAAAACGGCCGTGTTGACCAATCATCAGCCGAAACATTGAGCTTAGTTGGATCTGCTACCAGAGTTGGGTCGCCTCTCCTTTTGAAAGGGAGAGGGGAGGGTGAGGGTTTTGTTAACGCAACGCCAACATCGTTCGCCTTTCGAAAACCCCTCACCTTTGTCCTCTCCCCTTGGAGGGGAGAGGCGAGAAACGCCACTCGCAATCGCGGTACAATCGTCGGCGGCATCGCAGTCCGAGTCCTACGCTGCAATAGGTCTGCGGTAGCCGAAAAATTCGCGCTGCTTAATCATATGCACGACTTCGGGTGGAACCATGCGCTCCCAGTTGCTGTCGCCAGACTGCAATCTGGCCAGTACATCGGGCGAATGAATTCGCAAGTACTCGCGATGATAGTCGGTGATCTCCTGGATGCACTGGTTGTCGATTAAATGTTGAAACAGCGAGCGGAGATTCGGCGCGACCTTGATTTGTGTTGCGGTGGTAATCTTGCCGCTCTTCTCATCAAGCATCGGGTAAACGTAGAGCTTCAGCCCTCCCTTAAACATTCTGCCGAGCGCCTCCAAAATTCCGCCTTCGAGATTTGTGTAGTATTTTTCGTTGAAAATTTCGATCAAACTCGGCACGCCCATGACCAGGCCAATCGGTCTGTTTGTGTAACGAAAAAGATATCCTGCCAGACGGTAGTATTCGGCGAACTTCGAGATCAACACCGTGCGTCCAAGCGCGCCGAGGATGTCGACGCGGGCAAGAAAATCGGCGTGGTTGAGTTGGCCGCCGGCGAGCAGATTTTCGAGCGTCATCTCCATCAGCACTACGAGATCATCTTTCGAACAATTCGATTGCTGCAGAAACACGCGGCAGGCCCCGTCCAGCATGTCGTTCGTGGCATAGGTAACAGGCCGAAAACTCCCGCGCTCAACCAGGATCGCCTTTTTGTAGAAGACTTCGGCAGGCTGAACGGTTTCGCCATCTGCCGTGAACATGACCGCATTCGTCAGCCCATGGCTGACCAACTGCAAACTCATCAATCGATTATCGACGTTTTGAAAGAGCGGCCCGGAAAATTTGATCATGTCCACTTCGATTCGTCCTGGAGGCAGATTTTCCTGAAGTGATGAAATCAATTTCTCTGGCTGGCGATCATAAAACGCGCCGTGAAGGAGATTCACCCCAATGACCCCGAGGGCTTCCTGTTGTTCGACGTTTGCCTCGTCGAGCAATCGAACGTGAATGATAATCTGGCTTGGTTGCCCGCGTGGCTGGGATTGAAATCGCACTCCTAGCCAGCCATGCGACTCATTCCGCTCTTTGAAGCTGCGGGCCGCAACCGTGTCGGCGAAGACAAAAAATGCTTTCTCGGCCCCGAATTTTCCGTCGAGTCGCTCGATCAGAAGATCATATTCGTGATCCAACATTTTCTGGAGGCGAACACGGCTGACGTAGCGATCCGCAGGTCCGTAAATCGCATCGCTGAACGTCATGTCGTAGGCAGACATGGTCTTGGCGATCGTGCCGGCTGCGCCGCCGACGCGAAAGAATCGGCGCGCTACCTCCTGGCCGGCGCCAATTTCAGCGAAGGTCCCATACTTGGTTGCGTCGAGATTGATCCGGAGGGCCTTCTCGTCGGTGCCGATCTCCATCTCTGGATCCATAGAATTTCTCTTACGGCGATTTTTGATCGCCGCAAATAGCCAGCGAATGCTCCATTGCAGCGCCTCTGTGTCAGGCGCCTGCGCGAAATTCAGTGTTACAGAACCAAGCTAGAGTCGCACTCGCTCGGCATTTTTCGCTGGAATCCAACCGCGCAAATTGTTGGGCAGCGCAGCGTAGATCCAATCACCCCGCGTGCTTAGGATCTTGATCTCACTGCCGGGAGGCAGCGCCAAAACGCTGTTCGCTGTGTCCGCGGTCGCCAGGCGCGCTTGCACATCGTTGCCCGTCACAACTGCCAGTGCCTGGCCTTTGGTGCCGCGTTCGAGTGTGAAAATTGCATACATCGCAACGACCAACACCAGTAAACAGCAGATCGAGACAGCGATCGCCCTGGCTGATCGGCGCCGCTTCAAAATCAATGCGAACATGGCAAAAATCGCGAGCCAAAAAGCTGTGGCCGCGGCGACGCTGTACTGGTTGATGTTAGCAAATTGCAAGTAACGTTCAAGACTGCTTGGCTGAATCTCCAGCGCGTGCGCTTCATCGCGTGCAATTTGCAAATTCGCTGTCGCTTCGGGATGATGCCGCTCCAGCGCGAGCGCGCGCTCATAATTCAAAATCCCGCGTCCAAAGTCGCCCGTGCGGAAGTAAGCGTTTCCGAGGTCGTAAAATACGTTTGCGCTCCATTGTCCAGAGTGAATCAGGGCCTCGTAGCCAGAGATCGCCTCCTTGAAATGGCCTTGGGCGAATTCCTGGTTTGCTTTTGCAAATTCGGCGTCGGCTTGGGAAAATAACGACGGAGTCGCGAGCGCGCAAAAAAGAAACGCAATCAGTGAGGCGCGCATCTTCATTTTAGATTTTTAATTAACTCCAGCACCTCGCGGCGGCTTTCAGGAGATATTGTTGCCGGGCCGTTATGTGCTCCGCTGTATTGCCACTCATCACTTTGCTCGAACAAACGGCGCAGTTGGTCGCGCGAATCGGCGTCTAATTTGAAAGTGTCCGCCGCAGTCTCCGCATCCACCACGTTCGGATCGATCCCGCCGCTGCCGGATGCGAGCGCGGTTTTGAGCCGAACGACCCTCGAGGCTTCCGCATAATATTCTTGTGGTGATCCGGCGTTACGACGCAATTTGTGCATGAGTTCAGACGTTTCATGCTGCAGCGCAGCGAAGCGCCTCCTTTCGCGATTGTCGATTCGCGCTCTTCGAATTTTCCAGCCCGCAAATCCAATTAGTCCCAGGAGGGGGACCAACTGCACAGTCCAAAAAACCGGACGCGTATAGAGCGGCGCGAATGATTCCACTGTTGCTGGTCGATCCGTCAGTTGATACAAAATATCCTGCGGTTTCTGCGTGCTTTGGGCAGCAACAGCTGGAGCCGGGCTGGCTGATGCCGGTTGGCTCGCCGCGACGTTTTGCGTCGCAGGCGCTCCACCCTGAACAGTGATCGCAATCGACTCGCTGCGCAGTGTCACATATTGCTCCTTCGCTGGATCGAAATACGAGAATGCGAGCACTGGCACAGCCTGCTTTTTCTCGTTCGGCGAAAGCACCGTCTCGAAAGTTTTTGTGCCACTGATACCGACCTCATCGTCCTGCTTGAACTTCGAGGACGGCGGATATTTGTGCCAGCCCCGTTCGTCTTCAATCGCTGGCGCATTGACCCGGTCAAAATTGCCGCGGCCCGAGATTGCACTTGTGACGGTGATAGGATCTCCCACCTGCACACTCTTGGGCTTTGCATCCGTCGTCATTACAAAATTCCCAATTGCTCCTGAAAAACTCGGCGGCGCACTTGGCGGCAACGGTTTTACTTCCAGCGCCACCGGCTCGCTCTTGATATCCACCTCGCGTCGCTCGCCCATTTGGGCGAACGGATTACTAAAGAATGGATCAGAGAACGGGTCATCCAGATCGAACAGGTCGAACGGTGAGCGCGCACGAGATCGCGGCGCACTTCGTGCTCGCGGAACTATGACTTGTGCCTTCCCCTTGACCGGTCCCACTTCGAATTTTCCGGCGCGCGCGGCAGCGATTGCAGTTTTGTATGTGACGACGTCGTAAGGCCTGCCATTGATGGTTTCTGAAGTTTGTCCGGATTGCTGTAACTTCTGGGCGGTGAATCCTTGTCCGGTGATTTCAGGTGGTTCGATGAGTCTCGGACGGACGCGTGGGTCAAATCCCATCCGGATCTGAACAGGAACAATCTCGCCGACGTAGGCAACCTTCTTCGGCACAATCAATTCGGCGAAAAGCAGATCGCCGGCGCTGACTGACTGGCTCTGCCGGCCACGACTCTGTCGCGCCCCAGCTGAGCTGCCAGGCGCGTCCGCGACATTTAATATCAGCTCGGGCGTTCGCAGCAACTTACTGCCCGCCCGAACTGTTTGCGGAGGAATCGTGAATCGACCCGCTCTAAAGGGCAGGATCGTGTAATTGTATGTGACGCTCGAACTAGTCGCGAAATTGTGTATTTCGAACTGTCGCGATTGTCCCGTCGCGTGAATTTCCAAACCGTCGACTGAAATTTCTTCCGGTGGCTGCGCATCTCCAGGGCCGGTCACCTTGATTTGCAGCTCAAGCGTTCCACCGACAACAGTCTCCGAATTGCTCAGCACTGCCGTGACGCTGGGCGAATCGGCGCGCGCAAACTGCGCAGCTGCGACCAAGGCGAACGCCGTGATGAAGATTCGTTGCAACGTATTCAAGCCAACTTCGCAGCGTCGTTCCGAGCGGAGTCGAGGCTGCAACGCAGCGGACGGAGTCCGCGAGGCCAGGCTTTCAATCCCGCGGCACAACCCACGGGTAAATTCACGGGATGTCTCGACTTCGCTCGACATGACAAACGTAGCTTACCAGTCGTTATAGACATGGCGCTTAACTCTGCGTTCATCAAGTTGAACTCGCGCCTCTTCGTCTTTCATCGATTCAAGGAGCGCCAGGGCTTGGCGTTCGCTCATCTGGCCCTCTTTTTCTGATTCGGCTTCGGCAACCTCAGCGTTCTTATCGGGCGGCTTCTGCGATTTTTCTTCTCCTCCCGCACCTTTCACATCGCCTGCGAATTTTTTCTGTGGAGACTCCGATGGACTTGCAGAAGGTGTCGAGTTTTCATCCTCACCTTCTCCCGGCGAGGGCGACGGCGCTTCATTTTCTCCTTCGCCCGGGCTTGGTGATTCTTCAGCTTGCCGTTGCCCAGGCGACGGTGAAGGCTGGTTGGCCTGCTGCTTTTCCGCGTTTGGCGACGGAGAAGGGCTCTCGCTGGGCTGTTGTTGCTGTTTCTTTTGTTGCTCGTTCTTTGCCTGGGATTGGTCGTTCTTTCCCTGTTGGTCTTTCTGGTTCCCAGACGTGCCTTGGGACTGCTGATCTTGCGATTCCTTTTGATCTTTTTGCTGCTGCTGACCCTGCCCTTGCTGCTGCTGTTGTTGTTGGTCCTGCTGCTGTTGTTGTTGCTGCTGCTGGTCCTGCTTTTTCTGTTGGTCCTGCTGTTTCTGTTGATCTTGCTGCTGCTGTTGGTTCTGATTTTGCTTTTGCTGCTGATCTTGCTTGTCCTGTTGATTCTGCTTGTTCTTTTGCGGCGGGGATGGGGAAGGGGAGGGCTGTTGTTGCGATTTCTTGTTTTTTAACTCCTCGATTTTTCTTTTGACGTAATCGTAGTTGTCTTTGGCCTCCTTATTTTGCGGATCGAGCTTGAGCGTTTGCTCATAATGGTCGAGGGCATTCGTCCAATCGCTGAGCTTCTTGTCGTCGCTTTTCTCTGTTTCGCCGTGCTGATAAAGCGTGTTGCCGAGGTTGTAATGGCCCTTGCTCTGTAGACCAGTATCACGCGTGAGCAGCGCCTGGCTGAACGATTCCAGCGCTTTATTGTAATCTTTTAATTTGTAAGCGGCCGCGCCCGAATCGAATTGGAGCCTATCGTCAGCGGGCGATTGTGGGTGCGATTTCAATGTCTGCTGAAATTGGCTGTACGCGTCTTCGAATTTCCCCTCATGGTACGCGTCAATTCCCGGAGCAGCCGCAAACCCAAATGATGAAAGCAAAATTAGAAGAACGACAGTCGCGCCCACAGTCCTGACAGGCCCGCCTCCAACGCCATGCGCAGCAGTGCGGGTAGGCGCAGGAACGGAGCGTCGTTCGCGCGCGCGTTTCCGCTCAGGAATAAGGATCGACAACGCAAGAGCAATCAATGCCGCGCTCAGCGGCCATTCGTAGCGCTCAATCGGCTGGCGCGACAAACGCACGTCCATTTCAGCAGCCTTCATTTTTGCTAATCCTTCACTCTGGAGTTGCTGCATCGTGCGGAGCCCACTTTCCAAATGAACGTAAAACCCGCCTGTGGCCTGGGCGATTTCGCGCAAACGTTTGTCGTCCAGCTTTGATTTGACGACTTGACCGGCTGAATCCTTCACAAAGTCCGTTTGCCCATCGTCACCAGTTACGGGAATAAGCGAGCCCTGCGGTGTTCCGACGCCCACCGTAAAGATCCGCACGCCCGCGTCAGCCGCTTCTTTTGCAGTTTTTACGGCATCACCGCTTAATTCCTCGCCGTCGGTAAAGATGATGAGCGCGCGGTTTCCCGTCGCACTTTTACCGAAGCTCTGCGTGGCAAGAGCGATGGCGCTGGAGATATTGGTTCCCCCTTCAGGAATAGTCTTCGTGTCCAGATCATTGATTGCCTCAACCACGGCATCGTAATCAATCGTAAGGGGGGCTTGCAAAAAAGCACGGCCCGCAAAAGCAATTAGACCGACACGGTCGCCTTGGAGTTCGTTGAGCAAATCCTGGACCGCAAGCTTGACGCGATCGAGACGGTTCGGCTGGACGTCATTGGAAAGCATGCTGCGCGATGTGTCCACAGCGATTAGCAAATCGAGCCCTTTACGTTTTACATCCTGGAAGGTATAGCCCCAGCGCGGCTGTGCGAGACTGACAAGCACCAGGGAAAATCCGAGCAACTGCAGTGCAAATCTCGTTATGCGCCGCGGCCGATTTACCGTTCCCGCAAGCTGCAGCAGCAAACGCGCCGAAACGAACTCCTGCAGCCGCCGATGACCAAGACGCTCCGCGTGGACAAAAAGAGTAACCAAGAGGGGAACCAGCAGTAATCCCCAAAGCCATTCTGGTGCGCCAAAACTCATACGTTCGCTAGGAGGTTGAAACCTTGAAGAGTTAAAGCGGCAGTGAACATCATTGTCATTCTGATCCCGCAGTCGCGGGAGAAGAATCTCTGATTATTCTTCCGGCAGCGCGCTAAAATGGTAATCGGAGATGTTTCGCTTTGCTCAACGTGACAGGGTGAACGCTTCAACCCTTCAACGCTTGAACGCTTCAACCTTTTTCTCATGGCAACTTTTTCCAGATCGTTTGGGATAACAAAATCTGGGCCAGCAACAGCCCGCAGCCGCTCATAAGACACAACGGGAATAGGTCGCGATATTGCTGATACTTCTTTACGCTGACCGTAGATTTCTCCAACTTGTCTATGTCACCATAAATTTGTTCGAGCGATTTCGTGTCAGTCGCTCGAAAGAATTTACCGTCCGCAATTTTCGCAACCTCCCTGAGTCCGCTTTCGTTAAACTCTACGCGCTGATTTTCGTAGAGAATATTGCCCAATGCATCGGTAAGCGGGCCTCGGGTAGTAAAGATCGGTGCCGGTGCAATTCCGTTGATGCCAGCTCCAATGGCATAGAAGTGAATCTTTAAAGCTTTCACTGCCTCGGCGGCAGTGTTCGGTGGAATTTTACCGGCATTATTTTCGCCGTCGGTCAAGAGGACGAGCACCCGACTCTTTGAATGTTTATCATTTAGCCGATTGGCGGCCGCTGCGATGGCCGATCCAATCGCAGTACCGTCTTCAACGAGTCCTATCCGCACTCGATCGAGATTTTGTAAGAGCCAATCGTGATCCAGCGTCATCGGGCTCACGACATACGGACGACCGGCGAATGCAATAATGCCGATGCGATCATTCGGCCGTCCTTCGATAAATTTACGTGTGACTTCGCGGATCGCGTCCACCCGGGTCGCTTCTTGTCCGCCGATCGTAAAATCTTTCGTAAGCATCGACCCGGAGACATCGAGTACGAGGATGATGTCGATCCCACTGGCTTCAATTTGGGTAAGGCTCTTGCCGAGCTGCGGACGTGCGAGCCCAACCACGAAAATGGCAAGCGAAGCCAGCAGCAGTGTTCGCAGAATTTTCCCTGCGCGCGCGGCACTTTGTTTTCCGATTGCCCGAAGCCTCGCTGTGGATGAATAAGTCAGCGCGGCCGCCGGCCCGCGTTTGCCACGTAAATATGCCAGCAATGGAATCGCCAGGAGCAACAAAAGCAGCCATGGACGAGCGAACGTCAACGCGCTATTTGCCGGCCACCAATCAAACAGTTGCAAGTTGACCTCCTTTCACAAAGCGGATCGCTTCCTGGAGTAATAATTCGCTGTCCGAGGTTGTCGCTTCGTACCGCGCGAACTTGATCAGGTCGCAGCGGTTTAAAAAATCCTCGAGCAACGATTTTTCGTCGGTCGAGAACGAGGACGTGTTTGCCAGCGCAGTCAGAAACTCAATCGAAGTTTGTCGCGTTGCCGGCAACCCGTATTGCTGCGTCACGTATTTTCGCAAAATGTTGGACACGCGAATGCTGAATTGATACGGGCTCGTGTTTTCAATTTCGCGGCTAATTTGTTCGAGCTGTTCGAGCGCAAGCTCGCGCGGCAGCTTCGGCGGCATCTGCGGTTTGCGGCGCTTTGCGAACAACCACACCACGAGGCCGAGAAGCGAAAGTGCAACAAATGCGATGACAAAAACCAGCCAGGGCGGAATCAGTGAATAATCTACCGGGGGCGCAATGTCGTGGAATTCCTCGGCAGCGAGCACCAAGAGCGCTGGGGTAATGGAGTAGTGGCGTAACGGAGTAGTGGAAGGCAAATTCATTTCATTACTCCATCACTCATTGCTCCATGCCCTGTGGTTCCCCTCATCGAACACCAAGGCGGCGCCCGCGTTGTTTAAAGAACGAGCGGAGCGACGGCAAATAATCCTTCCCGGTTTGTAGTGTGATCGCATCAATATTATTCCGCCGAAGGGTACGGGAAAGTTCTGCTTCGTGCCCGTCGACAACGCCCGTGAACAAAGCCCGCGTTTTTCGATCGGCTGTGTTGATCTCGACCTGTTCCCCGGTCTCGGCGTCCTCCAATGTGATGATACCAATGTTCGGCAACACTTTCTCTCGTTCGTCGTGAATTTGAATGGCTACGAAATCGTGTCGCCGTCCGCTCACTGCGAGCGCTCGTGAAAAATCAGGCGCCTGAAAATCGGAGATGAAGAAAACTACCGCGCGTCGCGTCACGATCTTGTTCAGGTAATCAAGGGCCAGGGCAGGTTCTGTGCCCCGTCCCTGCGGTTGGAAAAACAGGATCTCGCGAATGAGTCGCAGCGTGTGAGAGCGGCCTTTTTTTGGTGGAATAAAAAGCTCGACGCGATCAGTGAAAAGAATGAGCCCGACCTTATCGTTGTTCCTGATCGCGCTGAAGGCGAGCAGGCAGGCGACTTCTGCGGCCAGCTCGCGTTTGGATTGTGTTGTGCTCCCAAAATTCCCTGAAGCACTGACATCCACGACCAGCATCACGCTTAGCTCGCGCTCCTCGGTGAATTTTTTCACAAACGCGTTGCCCATCCGGGCCGTCACGTTCCAGTCGATCGAGCGGATTTCGTCACCCGGCTGATATTCGCGCACGTCTTCAAAATTCATGCCGCGGCCCTTAAAGACGCTGTGGTAATCGCCTGCGAAGGCAGCCTCGACCAGACCGCGGGTTTTGATTTCGAGGGTTCGAATCTTTTTTAGAATTTCGGTTGTGGTCTTTGCGCGCTCGTCATCCCGAGCGGAGCGAAGCGAAGTCGAGGGAGCCCGTTCCATTACCGAGAAGCCCTGACTGGGCGCAAGGCGTACATTTCCGTAAACAGGTCGCGTCACTCAGGATTTCTTCTTGCAATGAGCGCTTCCTTTTTCGCGCGGCTCCAGCGCTTGAGTTGTTTTTCTCTCGCTATCGCGCTGGTTGGATCCCGGTACGCCTCGAAATAAATGAGCTTGTGGGCGTTGTACTGCCGAGCAAATGCGCTTCCGAGTCCGAGCGAGTGTTCGCTCGCCCGCCGTTCAAGACTGTTCGTAACACCAATATACAAGACGCTATGGCGATCAGCATTCGTCAACATGTAAACGAAGTAATTTTGATATTGCATTTGTAAGTCTTGGGTCGCGCTGCGGGATTCCTCGACTTCGCTCGGAATGACGCAAAATCACGGCACCGGAAGCCCGGCAAAAATCCGCTCGATAATCGTCTCGCTGGTGACTGCTTCCGCCTCGGCCTCGTAGCTGACAATGATGCGGTGCCGCAACACATCGGGCCCGATGCTCTTGACGTCCTGCGGTGTAACGTAACCGCGCCCGTTCAGAAACGCGTGCGCACGCGCGCCGAGAGCAAGATAAATGGTCGCGCGCGGCGAAGCGCCGTAGCGAATAAGACCTTCAAGGCGCAGGTTGTACGCAGCCGGCTCTCGCGTCGCCCAGACAACGTCGACGATGTAGTCCTTCACGCGGTCATCGATATAGATGGTGTTAACCACGTCGCGTGCCGCGATGATTTGCTTGGGGTCAATCACTGGATTTACCCGCAAATCCGGCGCCGAGGTGGCCATCAAATCGAGAATGTTTCGCTCCTCGGATTTTTGCGGATAACCAATATTCAATTTGAACATGAAGCGATCGAGCTGCGCCTCGGGCAATTGGTAAGTCCCTTCTTGTTCAATGGGGTTTTGCGTCGCCAGAACAAGGAACGGATCGGATAAGGGGTAGGTTTGCTCGCCAATCGTGACTTGGCGTTCCTGCATCGCCTCCAGCAATGCGCTTTGAACTTTTGCCGGCGCGCGGTTGATTTCGTCGGCCAGAATCAGATTGGAAAAAATCGGGCCGAGTTTAGTCGTAAATTCGCCGGTGCGCGGATTGTATATCAGCGTGCCAACCAAATCGGCGGGCAAAAGATCGGGCGTGAACTGCAATCTTTGAAACCCAGTCTGGATACATGAGGCCATTGTTTTGACCGTGAGCGTTTTGGCCAGACCCGGAACGCCTTCGAGCAGGAGATGACCGTTGGCGAGCAGCCCTAGGAGCAGCCGATCCACTAAATACTTTTGGCCGACGACAACGTGAGCGACCTGCTGGCGGAGCGCTGGGATCCATTGGCCCAACTCCCGCACTTCCTGCGTAATTTCCTGCGTAGATTTCATACGGTTTTTGTCAGACACGTACGGTAAGGGGAATGTTCGATCAAAGCCCCTAAGTTCCTGTGACCCGAGAGAAACATGCTAAAAGTTGGGTCGACAATGCCAGTTTTCAAGCCGCGACACCTAGTGATTTTGATGGTCGTATTGGCCGGCGTGACAATGTCAATACTGGCGCGGATTGCGTGGTATGATCCGGCAATCAATTTTTTGCCGCATGATCGCCGGGCGGAGTGGATTGTTTTTCCTGGCGCGGTGGATGCGCGCGCGCATCGGTTTGCCAGCCTCGATGCAAGCTTCCGGCGCGAGTTTGTTCTGGTGAACCAGCCGTCCAGAGCACGTTTGAGTTTTCGCGGAATGCGACGTGCCGAAGTGAAAATCAACGGCGTTCCGATCCGCCTTCAACAGAATCGCAATTGGAAAGAGATTGCGAGCATCGATGTGGCCGAACAATTGCACGCTGACACGAACCTTATAGAGGCGCGCGTCTTTAATCACAATGGACCACCGGCGCTCTGGCTTACTTTGACTAGTGATCAACTGAGCTTGCGCAGCGATCAAAGTTGGGAAGCCTCATTTGCAGGTTCTTCCTGGCGTCATGCCGTGTCGGCCGTAGCAGCGAAGACTCCCGGGCCCGGTAATTCCATAGCCGGGGGCGCGCGTACGTTCGATGCGTTGAAGAAGAGCTGGCCCTTCTGGATTGTTTTAGTTGGGATTAGCGCTGCAGCGACCTTTCTCTGCTACGTCACCTTCAACCGATCCACAACGCTGCGGCTGGGAAAGACACTCCTGCTCATCTTCGCGGTGCTGTGGTTGGTCTTGTTCTGGAATAACACGCGACTATTGCCCTTCCACGTCGGCTTCGATTCGAAGGAGCACCTCAAATACATCAACTACATCCAGGAACACCGGGCCTTCCCGTTGCCAACTGAAGGCTGGGAGATGTACCAGCCGCCGCTTTACTATTTGGTCGCCGCCGCAAGCCTTGCGGTGGGCAGACTCTCAATCAACGATCCGATGTCGGTGTTCGTTCTGCGCTTGCTCGGCGCATTCTTTGGTATCGCTCAATTTGTTTTTGCCTTTTTGAGTTTGCGGCTCCTGCTACCCGCGCGAGCCGCGCTCGTCGGACTTTTGTTGGCGGTGTCTCTGCCAATGCATTTGTATGTCGCGCATTATGTAACAAACGAAATTTTGGCCGCGACTCTAGCGACAATGGCGCTTTATCTTTGCTTGCGTCTGCTGAGGAGCGACAAACCGAGCGCATCGCAATTTGCCTGGCTCGGACTGGCCATCGGTGCCGCAATGCTAACGAAAGCGACTGGAATTCTATTGCTGCCAATCGTAATCGCGGCGATTGCAGGCGAGCTCGCTTACGCGCGAGCACCAATCGCTATCTCGTTGCGCAATCTGGGGCTGCTGCTCGCGATTTGTTTTGCCGTGTGCGGCTGGCATTATACGCGCATCTGGCTGAGGTTCGGCACGCCGCTGCTCGGGAATTGGGATGTGATAAGCGGGTTCACGTGGTGGCAGGATCCTGGTTATCACACCGCGGCTGACTACGTCCGTTTTGGCCGGTCGTTAATCAATCCAGTTTTCAGCGGTTTTGCCGGATTTGCCGACGGAATCTATTCCACGCTTTGGGGCGACGGCTTGTGCGGGGGTGCGTCCAGCTTAAGCGTCGCTTGGAACCAGCAACCGATGGCTGCCGGTTATTTGTGGGCGCTACTTCCGACGATGCTGATTATCGCAGGCATGGGCATTGCGATTTTTCAATTTATTCGAAAACCTTCGAGCGAATTGTTTCTTCTACTCGGTTTCTGCACAGTCCTAATACTCGGTCTGATTTTCATGACGCTAAAAGTTCCTTCCTATGCGCAAGCGAAAGCGTTCTACGGTTTGTCGGCGCTCATGCCGCTTTGTTTCTTTGGTGCGCTTGGTTGGGAAACGGTAACGCACGCGCGCGTATGGTTGCGGTTTATTCTTGGCGCACTCGTCCTGGTTTGGGCGATGAACAGTTTAGCCACGCACTGGATAGTCCCCTCGGTGCCGCAACATTTGTATGCAGTAAAAGGTTTAGGCGCCCAGGGAAATATCGACCGCGCCGTTGCCGAGGCAGCCAAGGCAGTCGAAGCCGATTCCTCGAACGCAGCTGCGCGAGGGTTTCATGCATTAAGCTTGAGCGAGCTAGGCCGTGACGAGGAGGCGATCAAGGAAGCCGAGCGCGCGATTGAATTGAACCCGTCTGATTCTGCTGTCCACCTGCAACTGGCCATTTCGCTAAAACGTAGTGACACAGAGCGCGCCATCGTGGAAGCGCGCCGGGCCATCGAGCTCGGTCCGGAAAATTCTTCGGCTTACCAATTCCTGACGAATTGTCTCCTCGAATTGCGGCGCTACAACGAAGTGAGCGATCTCGGACGCGAATGGCTGGCGGTGTCGCCATACGACGCAACTGCTCATGCCGTTCTAGGTACAGCTATGGCGGAAAACGGTGATCTCACAAAGGCGGCCTGGCACCTCGGTTACGTAATGATGTTGCGGCCAGAAGCTGAACAAGCGCATGCACGACTGCGGCAAATCCTGCTGTCTCTGGCCAGGGAGCCGGATGCGTTGCAGCGGCTTCGGGAAATTGCTGTAAATGCACCGGATTCGCCACGAATGCTGGACGAGTTGGCGTGGTTGCTCGCGACGTATCCCGATTCCAAATCACGCGACGGGACTGAGGCAGTTCAGCTTGCCGAGCGCGCTTGCGCTCTGACTGACCGCCGAATCCCGGCTCTTCTCGACACGCTGGCTGTCGCTTACGCTGAGGCGGGAGACTTTACGCGCGCCGTCAGCACTATCGAAGAAGCACTCAACCTCGCTCGCTCCTCCGGTGATAGTGACGCCATTAAGCTAAGCGAAAGGATTCTTGCATCACTTCGGGGGAATCTTCCCTACCGTGAAGAACCAGAATAAATCGATCAAGAGCCCAGTGTGAGAATTCACGTCGCTCAATCCCTCCGGCTAACTGCTTATTTCGCTCGCGAGCGCGGCGTGCGTGATGTCGCTCGCCGCACATTTCCGGTGCGTGGGCGTAGCGTCAACATGATCGGCAGTCCGGGATAGGGTTCCGTTTTGCGAACGCGAGCTTCCAGATAACGCCGATATGTTTCATCCATCAACCGAGGCTCGTTGACAAAGAGAACGAACTCCGGAGGCTGGAGGGGCGAGCTCCTGCGATTCCGCTCCAACATTGCGGTTGCGCCCGAAAATTGAGACGTCGCTGGAGCTCCGCCCTCAAGTACGTGACGTTGTTTCCGGCTGGTTTGAGTAGCGTAAAACAGTTTGAGCCGTCGCCCTTTTACCATTGGCGGCGGATTTGCTTCAAATGCCGCTCGCAATAATCGGTTCAGGATACCGGTGCCGATGCGCTGCCGCGCTGCACGTTGGATTGTCTCGATCAATGAAAACAACTTCTCAATATTTTCTCCGGTCAGCGCAGACGTGATCAACGCCGGTGCATATTCAAGGAAGAAAATTATTTCGCGTGCTTCCTGGAAAAGTTGCCTTGCCGCGTCTTTTTCTCTGCGTCTCGGCTTAACCAAGTCCCATTTGTTCAAGACAATAATCGCTGGTTTCCGGGCCTTTTGAATCAATCCCGCGATCCGTTTGTCCTGAGCGGTTATGCCCATCGTGAGATCGACAATGAGAACACACAGATCGGCGCGGCGAATGCTGCGCGCTGCGCGCATCACGCTGAACACTTCCACCGAACTAGAATGTTTGCCGCGCCGGCGGATTCCCGCCGTGTCGATGAAAACGAACTTTCGCGCGTCGCGCTCGTAAAGAATGTCAACTGCATCGCGGGTCGTGCCGGACAACTCGCTCACGATCGCGCGCTCTCCGCGCACAATGGAATTGATGAGCGAGGATTTACCGACATTTGGCCGGCCAACGATCGCCACTGCAAGTGACTCATGACTCGTGACTCGCGAATCGTGAGGAGGCGAGGGGAGGCGTCGTTCGATTTCTCCTAACAAGTCGGAAATCCCGCGATCATGTTCTGCGCTGATCGAAAAGCTCGGTTCGAAACCTAACGCATCGAATTCTGCCGCCAGTGGCTCATGCTTCTCATCGTCGATTTTGTTGATCACAAGCAGGACCGGTTTTTCCGATTTGCGCAGTCTGCGCGCGAGCTCCTCATCGACAGGTGACAAGCCTTCCTTTGCGTCGACAACCAAAAGCAGAAGATCGCTCTCGCGCAGGGCTTCTTCCGCGGCGCGGTGCACTTGCACGCTCAATTCAGATTCACCCGCCCCGAAGATTCCGCCTGTGTCCCATATGGTGAACGGGCGCGCACCGCGGTCGCAAATCGCCGAAATCCGGTCGCGTGTAATTCCGGGCTGATCATGAACGATGGCAATCTTTCGGCCCACAAGGCGATTGAACAGCGCTGACTTGCCTACGTTTGGACGGCCAACAATTGCGACATTCGGCGGTCTATTCGGCATCTAGGATTTCGCCGGATGCGCATGGCCGGCGGCCTGCAACTGCCGAACGCCGTCGGTCACATAAACGATTCCGGAGACTGCAGTAAAAAAGCCGGCTGCGATTACAACGTAGATCAGGGGAAGCAGGCGCAGCTGCAGCATGACCCACCCGATGGCGACCATTTGTAAAACGGTCGCGACTTTTCCGGTCCACTTAGGTTTCACCTGCACTTTCCCAATGAGAAAATACAAGACGGCCGCGCCTACGAAAAGAATAGCGTCGCGCGAAATCACAAGCACCGGGAACCAGGTCGGAAAACTGCCGTACTCAGGGTCGAGCTCGCTCCAGTTACTAATGCTCAAGGTGATGATCCCGCTAAGCAGCAACCCTTTATCGGCAATTGGATCGAGAACGACTCCCAGCGAACTGCGCTGATGGTAGTGACGCGCGACGTATCCGTCCAAGCCGTCACTCAATGAGGCAATCAGGAAGATAGCGATGGCAGTGAAACGTTCCCACTCTGCAGGCGCGCCGCGCTGAACGCTTTGGCCGTAATAGATCGCCATTGTCACGAAGGCCGGAATCATCAGAATCCGAACAATGGTGATTTTGTTGGCCGTGGTCATAACGCGCGGGAGCGCAAACAATTGTAGGGCGATTCTCTGAACTCCGAAAGCTTTCGGAGCTGACACAGACGCCCTACAATCAGCCTGGGCTGTTTCCGCGCTGCGAATCCAGCTTGGCGCAAATTACATTTACGCCGCAGCAGCTGCCGCGGCGGGAGGCGAAAGTTACGAAGTGCCATACCCTGATTTTGTCTCCATTTCTCCAAAGGGCTCGTTTGTAATTGTTATCGACGCGAAAGAACGTCCACATCACTTGAACGCTCTGTTGATTGACCGCGCTTCTCTGCTCAATGGCCAGAGACGCCGCAGATTTCGGAAGCGTTCCTAAGTACCGTTCAGCGCGAAATCGCGCGCGTCTTTCCTGTCGGAATCGTAAATCCTTCGATCTGTTTTTTGATTTCGTTAGCGAAAGCCGCTGCGCCCGCACCGTTTACGACCCGATGATCGAAAGTAAGCGAAAGCGTAATGACCTCTGCAGTCTCGTTCTTGTTCTTGTTGGAAATCAATTCGCGGTGCGCGGTACCGACGAAAAGTGTGCCTACTGAGGGTGGAACAACGATGGGTGCGGCCGCTTTCACTCCAAAAGCCCCCAGGCTTGTGATCACGACCGGCGCATTCATGGCGTCAACGCGGCCGCCGCGTGTCGCGATGACTGTCTCATTGTAAATTTTTACGAATTCCGGCCAGTTCTTTCGATTTGCGTTTGTGATTACCGCAGTGGCGAGACGATCCCCCCCCAGCGCGACTGCAATGCCCAAATCGAAATCATCATTCTGCACAATCTGGTCGTCTTCGAGAATTAACCGGCGAAATGGTGCATGCTTTTCCATCGCGCGTACGACCGACCACGCAATCATTACGGAAGGGGAGGGGGCATCCTCGGGATCTTCCTTTTTCGCTAACTCGCGAGCATCCCGAATTGCGTCCCAGCGCGCACCGATTTGCAGGTTAGCAGGAATGACGCGGCTAAGTTTGCGAGTCACCGTGGGCGAAAGCGCCGGCTCGATTGCAGTCGCCGGGATCGCTGATCCCGGCTTTTTCAATACCGTTTCGGATGATCCGCGGCCGCGGTCATCCCGACGAGTCGGGACTACAGATCCACCCTTCGCCGAAACCTCAGCCGCAGCCTCGAACTGATCCGCTAATAATTCGTCCTCCGTAAAAAGGGTCCCAAGCTCTTGGCCAATGTCGACCGTGTCGCCAATCTTTGTTTTCCATTCGCCCATGACTCCAGTGAACGATGATTGAATTGGATAAACAGCCTTGTCCGTTTCGACTTCACACAATTCATCGTCCAGCGCGACGGGATCACCTGGTTTTTTCAAAAGCGAAACGACTTTTGCATTGCGAATTCCTTCGCCCATCACAGGCACAGTAATGCTTTGCACACGCCGTTTTCCGATTTCCACTGTAGCCGGGATCGTTGATCCGGGCTGAACGTATTCGGGTTGTTTTGCAGGGCGGCCGGAATCACCGATTCCGGCTACAGCTGCCCTTTCATGTTTGGTTATAACCGAGTGTCGGATCGCAGCAACAATGCGCTCCACATCTGGCAACGCGGCGTATTCGTAGATCGGATTGTAACCAATCATAACATTCGCTTTACTGACGAGAATCGGCGGACTGATCATCTCATCCCACAGCTCAGGCGTGCTCGTGACGTGGGAGATAATCATCTGTCCAACGCTGCAGTTCTCAGTGTCTTCTTGGACAACAACGAGCCGGCGAGTTTTACCCACGGAATTCTCAATCGTAGCCTTGTCCCACGGAACAATTGATCGCAGATCGATCAGTTCGACGCTTGTTTCATTATCAATTTTTGCGATCGCCTCGAGAGATTTCTCAATTGTGTTTCCCCACGCGACCACTGTCACGTCCGAGCCGCTTGTGCATTGACGCGCCCGCCCGAGCGGGACCGCCCGGATCGGCTCCGCGTATTTGTGTTCGGCCCAAAGCAAATGTTTCGGAATTAAGAAAATCACCGGATCCTCACCGTGCATGGCGGTCCAGAGCAATCCCGCGGCATCCGCCGGGCTGCTCGGAATCACAACGTTTAGACCGGGATAATGCGCGAGTGCGGACTCATTCGCCTGGCTGTGCCACAAACTTCCGCCGGGTAGGTAGGCGCCATACGGCGCATAAATGACGGTTGGACATTTCCAATTGCCAAACGATCGCCAGCGCAGGTTTGAGATATTAGTAACGAGCTGATTGAAGCCGGGATAAATGAAATCGATGAACTGCAGCTCAAACACGGGACGCCTCCCGTAAGCAGCCAGACCGCAGGCAACACCAAGAATAGTTGACTCAGCCAGAGGCGAATTAAAAACTTGCTTCGGGAACTCAGTTGAAAGCTTCTGAGTAAGGCGAAACACGCCGCCCTTGGGATCTTCGATGTCTTCGCCAAAGAGAATTCTTCGCGGATCTTCCTCGAGTCCGGCACGCAACGTTTTGTTTACTGTATCGCCGATCCGATATTTTCCGGGCGGCAGGATTTCCTTGTCGATCTTTGGCGGTGGTTTGGTGACGTTCGCGAGAAGCTCGTTAGGCGACGGATCGTCAGCTTTTTCCGCTTCACCGTACTCCCGCCGAACGCGCTCCTTAATTTCCTCATCCAGCTTCGCGTATTCCTCGGCGGTGATCATGCCTTCCCCGATCAGTTGGTCCTTCCAACATTTGAGCGGATCGAATTTTTCGAGGACACGCAGTTCCTCTTCGCTGCGGTAAAGTTTTTGATCATCGGAACTCGTGTGACTCGAGAGCCGTTCCATCTTGATCCAGAAAAAGAATGGTCCGCCGCCGCCGCGAATTTTTTCGAATGCTTCTGCGGTAGCCTCATAAACCTGCTGCACGTTTTGTCCTTCAATCTGTCGCCAGTTGTTAGACACAAGGACATTCAACGCGAGCGGATTGGTTTTGCGCGTCGGCATGCTGATGCCGTAGGCGTTGTCTTCGACTAGCAAGAGCACGGGTAGCCTCTTTTCTTTGGCGAAACAAACCGCCTCGAAAAAATCTCCCTGACGGGTCGCCGCATCGCCTACTGTCGTTACAACAAGGTTCCTTTTGCCATCGAGTTTGATGCCCCACGCGATGCCGCACGCAGGAAGGAGTTGTGAGCCAGTGGGTGTTGGCACACTCCAGATATGCAAGTCGGCGTTACTGTAATGTGATGGCATCTGGCGTCCGCCACTGCCGGTATTGCGCTTTGCGAAATATTCCAGGCCGAGCTGACGCGTTGTCATGCCGCGTCCCAAAATCAGACCCCGATCGCGATAATAAGGCACGATATAATCGTCCGGCTCCGTCTGGATCGAGACCGCTGCCAGAGCCTCGTGACCCATTCCCGAAACGTGAAAGTGTCCTTTGCCCTGACGATTCAGATTCTGTTCGCGCAAGTCTGCATGGCGACTTTCCAGCATCGTCGTCAGCAGTCGCAGCTTATCTTCCTTGCTTAGCGCGGGCATACGGCATGATCTTACACCGCACTTACGGATCGATACAATCACACGGATTTTCTTTCGAGTAGAAACGTAAATGGAATGATGACATCAAAATTGCGGCAGAGTGGGGGAGTGATCGAGCATTACCGCGAATATCTTCCGGTTCGTGCCTCGACACCGATTGTTTCGTTGGCCGAAGGAAACACGCCGCTGGTTTATTGTTCGCAACTAAGCAGCCGGGTTGGGCGCGGGTGCGAGGTTTTTGTTAAGAATGAAGGAGTCAACCCCACAGGTTCCTTTAAGGACCGTGGGATGACGGTGGCGGTGTCGAAAGCTATGGAGCACTGCGCAAAGGCTCTCATTTGCGCTTCCACGGGCAATACTTCCGCTTCAGCGGCTGCTTACGCAGCGCGCGCGGGAATTCCGTGCATTGTTGTTTTGCCTGCAGGAAAAATCGCAAGCGGAAAATTGGTGCAAGCCTTTGCTTACGGAGCCAGAATCGTCGCGATCGATGGCAATTTTGACGACGCGCTCCGCATCGTGCGTGAGTTAGGCGATGGTCACCGGTTTGTTATCGTGAATTCGATTAACCCTGACCGAATTGCGGGACAAAAGACCGCCGCATTTGAAATTGTCGATGTTTTAGAAGATGCGCCAGATTTTCATTTACTGCCCGTGGGCAATGCGGGAAACATCACTGCCTATTGGGCGGGATATCGGGATTACAAATCGCATCAAAGATCCACAAGATTGCCGACAATGATTGGTTTTCAGGCGGCTGGCGCGGCACCAATTTTTCACAACCGGATCGTCGAAAAACCGGAAACGATTGCATCTGCAATTCGAATCGGGAATCCGGCGAGCTGGAAACAAGCCTGTGCAGCAGTCGCCGAATCGCATGGCGCAATTGACATAGTAAGCGACGAAGAGATTCTCGAAGCGCAAAGTTGGCTGGCAAAACACGAAGGAATTTTTGTCGAACCTGCAAGCGCGGCGGCGGTCGCCGGGCTGTTCAAATGCTGTGAGTCAGATCAAGCGGCGTACTCATTTCAAAACATTCCCGAGGCAAGTCGGATAGTTTGCACAGTCACAGGACACGGCTTGAAAGATCCCGATCCGATTACGCAGCGAATGAAAGAATTGAAACCGGTCGCCGCGAGTGTGACCGACGTGAGACGCGCTAGTGGACTATAACGCGCCGACCGCCTGTCATGTCGAGCGAAGTCGAGACATCCCGCGAAGCTACCGGTGAGCTAGGCTACGGGATGGAAAGCCTGGCCTCGCGGACTTCGTCCGCTGCGTTGCAGCCTCGACTCTGCTCGGAATGACGGTTATGAAAATGCCGATTTAAACTTTATCTGAAATGCGTCTGATCGTTCAAAAATATGGCGGGACTTCCGTTGGGACGTCTGACCGCATATGTAACGTTGCGCGCCGACTTGTCGAAACACACCGCGAGGGATGTCAGGTTGTGGCGGTCATCTCTGCCATGGCCGGTGTGACCGATAACTTGCTCAAGCTCGCCCATGCGATATCACCGCAGCCGACACAGCGCGAGTTGGATGTTGTTTTATCGACCGGCGAGCAAGGCGCCGCGGCTTTAACTGCAATGGCCGTGAACGCACTCGGTGGACGAGCTATTTCGTTAACGGGTGCGCAGGCGGGAATTTTAACCGACCACAACCACACAAAGGCGCATATCGCCAATATCAGTCCGAAACAAATTCACGAACTGCTCTCGGACGATTACATCGTGATTGTCGCTGGTTTTCAGGGTCAGACACCGGAAGGAGAAATCACCACGCTGGGACGCGGCGGCTCGGATTTGACTGCAATTGCGCTGGCGGGCGCGTTGAATGCAGACGCTTGCCAGATTTTTACCGACGTGGATGGAGTTTTCACCTGCGATCCGCGGATCGTTCTCGATGCGAAAAAACTCAAGGAAATTTCGTATGATGAGTTGCTCGAAATGGCTGGCGGCGGCGCCAAGGTGATGCAGTCGCGCGCCGTGGAATTCGCAAAAAAATTCGGTGTCGAATTCGAAGTGCGGTCGAGTTTCAAGAAAACCACCGGGACAATCGCCAGGGAAGAGACGCCGAGTATGGAAGATGTGGTGGTTCGCGGGATCAGTCTCGACCGGCGTCAGGCAAAACTGAGTATTGCTGGAATTCGTGACGAACCGGGAATCGCCGGCCGGATTTTTTCCAATATTGCCGCGGCGCACATCATCGTTGACATGATTGTCCAAAATGCGTCGATCGCCGGCACGACTGATATTTCATTCACGATTCACGAGGATGAACTGGAAAACGCCCGCAAGATCCTGATGCCGGTCATAGGTGAGATCGGCGCAATACGCCTGAATACTGCGAGTGGCGTAGCCAAGCTCAGCGTGGTCGGAATTGGAATGCGATCACACTCGGGCGTCGCGGCACGACTGTTCAAGTGCCTGGGGCGAAATGGGATCAACATTCAATTAGTATCAACCTCGGAGATTAAGATCGCGGTCATCGTCGATGAAAAAGACGCAGAACACGCTGCGCAATTGATCCACGCCGAATTCGGCCTGGGTCGATTGTTGCCGGCCACCTCCGCAACGCAGCCGCTTGCCTGATCGGCTACGGATGCCGGACCGGATCGACGTAAAATTCCTGGGTCCCTTCAATCCGCATCTTGTAGCCAAAGATGCCGTGAATGACCGCAGCCGCTGGATGATCAGTGACTTTCGGCCGATACCGGTCGTCCGCGTTTGCCTGTTTCCATGCAGTTCCATCTTCCAAACGAATCACCGTCCTGCCGGTCAATCCGTTGAAGGTGCCATCCACGCGACTTACAAGCAGATCCATCTTGGCGTGGGACTCTGCGGCAGCTTTCGCTGTAGCTTTCTTTTCGGCGGTTTGTTCGGTGACTTGCCGATAGCCTTGCAGCCAAGCATCAAGCTTTTGCAGCTCATCGGGCGAGAGTTTGTCCAAACCGGCGGCCCTGAATTCGTCCGGAGTCATCATCTGCTGAATGCTGCCAGACATTTCCTCGCGGGCTGCACCAGCGGGTTTGGCGCAACCAAAAATCACACAAGCCGCAAGCATCAGGCACTGGATTAGATGATCGGGAGATCTGGTCATGGTAGAAACTTGCCGATGCTAGCACCGGCGATGGCAGCGTCAAGGCCGGGGCGATAGCGGCGCCCGACGGTCACCAGGCGCGTGCTTGACGAGATTTCCGGACGGAACGGGAAGACCGGCTTAGACCTGGGCTATCCCTATAACATCAGACAATATATGTCATATAAAATCTGTAATGTTACATTACAGGCCATGAACATGTTCGCTTTCGCCTTGACAGCCTGCTGGTGGACGCCTATAGTCCTCGCCAGGTTCGGGTTAGATCCCAACCGGTTCATCCATACCTGGCGACATCCTCGGATGAACACTGCGCGATGCCGCTTAGAAAGCCTTCCGCAGAATGAACAAACTCGACAAACGACCACCGGAGAAACTTCCCGATCCCTGGCTATTTGATAGCGAGTCGCTCCTACGCGAACTGGACCGCTGCCGCGAATTAGTTCTGGATATTTCCATTGCCCATCCGCACCAAACACACTTCGATATTAACATTGCCGTTGATGCGCTCTGGAACCTACGAGAAAACCTCCGGTATCTTCTCGCATTACACCGCGAAGGCCAGCGCGCATTCGCCAAGCACAGCCCCGAGGCGGAACAGAAACCGCAGAAGAAAATTGCGCAGCCAACACAATCAAAAATCCTTCGGATGAAGGCATAGTTCACCTGAAGGAACCCGGCTCGCTCCGCTCGCCGGGATCCCTCGCGGTGACCAAAGCGCTTCCGCGTATAATGAGTTTACGACGAAAGCGGCGACATTCTCCTGGCCACCGTTCGAGTTTCTCGCATTTCCGCCCAGGCGCCTGGACTGATGTAGATCCAGTCCGCCCGATTGAACTTGCGCAACTCGTATGTATTCGCGCCCTCGCAATCTGCCGCTGACGAGAAACGCCCCTTCGAAAGATATCTGCTCACATCGCCCGGCGCGTAAGGGTCATACAGACGAACGTGTGCGATCCCGTGTTTCCACGTGTTTATCATTGCAAAGCACGTACTCGGATTGATCGATCGCTCCGGAAATCGTGAAATTAAGATATGGCAATGTGGCAACCCTCCGATCTCGCCGCGCTCCCACCGAACCACGAACGCCAACTGCTCGAGCGGATCTGCAACCCCTGGCCGCACCGTTCGCGCCCAATGCCGAAGCCAACGGGTCACATGAGTCCGCCTTTTACGTGCACAACTACGCGCCCGACCGCTCCACGTCAGCGTGCAGAAAAACTCCCACACAATTAGCTTGAGCAGCCATTCCGTCGCGGATCCCCCGCCATACCGTGGTTTCTTCCAATACCAGTTCGATCATCGTACCCCAACGCAACAGTATAGCACATAAATAGCTGTTTGTCAAGTATTTATCCATATTTTTACACATATTTCGCGCTACATCAGAACCACAGGAATTGATTTTTTCCGTGCGAAAGCCGACATTCGAGGCAGGGTCGGATTGCCATAAGAAGCGCCCTTAGTTGGGGGAAACCACGTTTTCCCCCAAACCCCTTTCCTCTAGGGGGAACAGTTCTTAGCCTACCTCTGAGGGCAAGGCCTGACGCTCTAAAGCTCAAAATTCTGGGACTGGCGGCTAAAGCATCGTCGGCGGACGCGTGATAGTTCCGTCCTCACCAATGAATCTGCTGGGCGCAATTATCACGTCATAATGGGGTGGTCCACCACCAGCGCTTACAATTCCCACCCATTCTATTCCCCAATCCCTAAACGCGAACACCGGACCACCGCTGGCACCAGGCAACTCGAAACTCGCCAGAGATGGTACGGCAGCGGTGCGGAATTTATCAGGCGGATTACCGGGGATCCGAATCGTGACTCCGGCCGATCCTACAATTGCGGCCCCCTGCATGTAAACCATGCCTATAATGTTGTAGCGTTCATCGTCAATTCGTAAGTCTTTTGGATACCCACAGAGCGCCAGCCGGTCGCCAGTGACCACTGCTGATCGTGGATAAGGCGGCTGTGGAAAAAATTCTTTCTCATCAGGCTTGAGGTTCTCGATTCCAAGACCACCGAATACCGCCAAATCCAAGTCTTGGTCTAGGGACACAGGCTTTGCTCCAAAGATGGGAATCGCATGATTGCGATCTAGGTAGAAAATGAGGCAGCGACCAGGTCGCTCGCGTAGCCGCTCTTGAAACGCAGCCCACACGTGATGCGCAGTCACGAGGAATTTGCCGCTATCAGTCTGCCACAAGAAGGCTGACCCCCCGCAAACTTTGAAGTCGACCTTGCCCGGCTCTGCATCATCTGGGTAGTCGACCAACCAAAGCGCGATGCAAAACTGCCGGAGAATCTGCATCAGCACCGGCCGCGACTGTTCCTTCCAATCATCTACTCCTACCTCCATTCGAGGCAGCTTGCCGTAAAACACTGCACGCGGTCAACCACGATTCCGTAAAAAACTATATGTCATATCGAGTCCCTGCGCAGTGCGGCTTCCATCGATTGGTTAGGCCTCCTCAATCATCTGAATCATCAAACTCCGGTGGCTCACCCAGCCTCCTAGTTTGTGCTCCTGCGCGTACTTTGCAGCCTGAGTGACCTTGTTCACAAAAGCGTCGTCATCGGTTTGTGATACTTCCAACTTTTGGCCGTCGCCACTTGTCTGGGTCGCGGGATGAATGCACCCCTTACGAACTAACTCCAGATTCAGGCTCTCTTCACCGTCAACTACCCATACGAACGTAAGTTGGGTCTTAGGATCTGTGCTAAGATCAAATAAGAACGGGCAGGAAGAGAAACGCGAGGATTTTGGGTAATCGTTTCATTCAGTTCTGAGAATCCTGCTGGTACTTTTGGCTTTCCTCTTCCGAAAGTTGCTGAGTCTTAACAATTTTCAACTTCCCAGCTTCGTCGAATTTCAAAGTAAAGAGAAAGTCGACGCGAATAGTCTTCCCAGTTTCCTCCCCATCTTCTTCGTAAGCGTAGACAATAACTGTATCGGTATCGGTCCACTCATGCA